>Ga0213865_10002390_pt1 | contig 11805 bp, 11 predicted proteins | sample PICome_6_FD_160100 | JGI IMG/M metagenome (GOLD analysis project Ga0213865, IMG submission 160100) | Coastal seawater microbial communities near Pivers Island, North Carolina, United States - PICO282 | ecosystem: Environmental > Aquatic > Marine > Coastal | place: USA: North Carolina...
ACTGCAAGCGCAAAGACCAACATCAGTGATGTTCCAACTACAAGAGCACCGATTCCGACCGAACCACCCATGCATCATTCCTCCGAGTAAGGAGTTTTATTTCTCCACGATTCAACAATCGCGGAGAATGTCAACAATTTCCTATGAGACAGATGATCATTCAATGCCGATTCTGCTTCGCCTGGTGCTGCTAGTTGAACGATTGCAAGGACTGAACGTCCTTCAACATCGGTCAACATACCGCTTTGAACTGCTTTTTGAGCAAAACTGACTGCTGCCATGCCGGATAGATTATCCAGCAAGAGGGCCGCAACCATCGCCGCTCCAACACCATCATTTGCAGCCTGCTCGTACGAGCCTTTTGCAAGGAATGGGTTAGCTGCAAGCGCTTGTGCTTCATACAATTCAACCAAACGTGCTTCATCAGATTGACGCAAACGATCAACCCCACTTCCAACGGGGAGTACTTCCCCATCAGCAGTAACGATTGTATCGCCTACGTTCCCGTCAACAGATAGACCATCGGCCGATTCAACATCGGATTCTTCAGACGCTTCTGCTACAGCAGGTGCCGCAATGGATTCCTCCATTTTGTGCTCTACTAAGCGAAGTACGTCCTCAACCATGTCGAGGCGACTGCTAATCATTCGTTCTAATCCAGATGTATCAACCTGGGCGTTAACAGGCGCTGCCGGAGCTAGCGTTGCTGCTACACTTGGGACTGATCCTATGCTGTTTAGGCGTGCTCGAGTCGGACCGGGTGAAATGGTCCAAGCATCTTCTTCACTCAATTCCCCTTGTTCAGGGAGAGGTACTTGTTCAATGGCCACGTTGGCCATGATTTTCAAGCGCTCTTCAGCGAGTTCAGCGTCTGCATCCCGGTCGTTCCCTGCACTGCCACTAAATGGCCATGCCATGGTACAACCTCCTGCGTTGTCATACCCGAAGGTAAGACATTACGCAGGCCGACTCAGACCACCACTGCACCACGTGAAGCGTCGTTTACCTTCAGAATATCGAAAGTTGAACCGCCACCAACAACGTGAACGTACATAGATGCACGGGTGTTGTCAGTGAACAGCGTTTGTGGACTGCAATCTTGGTCAGCATTGTTGTTGACGTCGATCTCAACTCTGTAAGAGATGCCTGCTTCGACAGTTGTCACTGCTGCTGGAGCAGCACCGTTAGCGTCAAGTGGAATAACCAAACTGAGACCTCCATCTCCTGGAGTATCGTCAAATTCGCCTGCTGTTCTGTCAGTGGCTGCAGTTGTCCCGCCAGCACCGCCGTTAGGATCTTCACAGAATACCTGCCAAAGAATTTGTCCTGGAGCAGTATCGTCAGAACCAGCCGCTAGACGGAAATAGACGACGAATGATTCAGTAGGGTCGTCTACGAATACGTTGAGGATTTGTACTTTACCAGACATTTCGTCAGTTGTATCGTCTCCAGTTGATTGAGCGTTCTGTTGCAACTTTTCTGCAGTCTGAATAATGACCGCAGCAGCTACAGCAGCAACAAGGATAAGTGCGATGAATACAATCATTGCACCAATACCAATTGCAGCTAGGTTATCGTTTTTCATGTTCTTTTCTTGTGTGTTCTTCATATTAAATCACCTCAAACTACTACGTCACCAACAGATGGTGAACTGCCGTATTGTAATTCCTCGTATGTTGATCCTCCACCGTCGACGGTAAGGATTAGAATATTGCCTGTGTTTGCAGTTGGAGCGCACTCATCGATTTCCATTACGAACACATAGGTTGTTCCTGGATTCAATGTGATAGCAGCAGCGCCAGCACCGTCCCCAGTGTGGACTGTTGCACCAGTAAGGTCACCTTGTGCGAAAACAGTATCAGTTCCTGCTCCATTCTCACAAATAACGGTGTACCCTACGTCATCACCTTGGGTTGGTTCAGAACCTGGAGCCAATTCGAATGTCACGAAAAGATCGTGATTCGCAGGGGCTGCGGTTGTTGCCTCGATGATGATGTTGATCAGAGTCACTTTCGTTGACATCTGCTCTTGGGTGTCGTCACCACTGGCTTGTGCGTTCTGTTGCAGCTTTTCTGCGGTCTGAATAATGACCGCTGCTGCTACTGCTGCAACAAGAATCAACGCAATGAATACAATCATTGCACCGATACCAATTGCAGCAAGTTCGTCTTGCTTCGTTTCTTTTTGGTTTTTCATTTTTTTCACCTTTTTTTTACTCGTCCTCCCTCATTCGAGGGTGGATATGGATGGGGTCAAGAAGCACCTCCTTGACCCAAGTCGATGCGAAGTGGCATGCGTATTACTGCTACTTCGTCAGGAGTTAATCTGCCGATGAAAGGCACTTTGTCAGCTGTAAAGCCTGGTGGAAGCCAAGGATTGATGAGAACATCTGATAGAGGCTCCATGGAACGATTTTGAGCACGTATTGTCACCATAACATTGCCATTCCTCATTTCATACCCGGTCGCTATTGAAAGTTTTCGAGAAAGGGGAACTTCATCTGAACCGTGTCGTCGATCGGCCTTGATTTCAAACCGAACTGGTAAATTGCCCCCTGGACCGATGACCGGTACATCGATGAACGAAGGATTAGAAATCCATCCATGCGGTACTGGAGGTTGCAATCGCATCATCGGAAGAGGGATGTCACCATCGTTGATGATTCGAACAAGGAGAACTCCGGTTTCACCACCTGCAGGCCATCGAGTATCGACTGAGAGCCAGAAGTGCCTGAATAGGAACGGGTTAAGCGTTGAAGAATTACCCCCGATGAGATCGTCAACAAGGTATTCAACTTCTGTTGCAGCATACCCAACATCTCCAATTTCTGCTGCACCAGTAGCGTTACGGAGTCTTCTAAGGACGTTTTCTACTTCCTCTTCTGCAAGGGCTTTTTCGCGCAACAATCGGTGAAGCATTGCAATACTTCTACGCAGATAGAGAACATCTTCTTCTAGGACTTCGAGCGCCTTCTCAGCCTTTTTAACACTGCGGCGGGCTCTTCGAAGTCGATGTGCTTCAAGGAATGAGCGTGCTTGTAGCATGTCGAGTTCAGTTGTAGCAAGTGAGTTAACTTCGTCGCTTACAACTCCTTGAACGAGCGTTTCAAGCTCCCTGCTTGCTTGCATTAGACGTTGTGCACTTTCGGTGGAAGCAGCGATTGCAGCTTGTGCATCCGCTAGGTCACCGTCTTCAAGATCGGCATCCATTGCAAAGTCGACGTCCTCAGATTTGCTCTTCGCCATCAGACATCACCTCCTCGGTTGATTCAGCCCCAACAGCGGGTTGAGGTTGTTCGATAATTGCAGAGAGGTCTAGCCCTTCCATTGCAAGATCATTGAGTAAGCGTGCAGGATCTCCGAGGTCTCGTTCGATTCGTGTTGCTTTGACTTCGATATCCGTCAAACGTCCGTAGAGTGAACCATACATACTGTTTGAACGCCGTAGTATAAGCCAAACAACAATTGTTGAGACTAGTATATAGCCTACGAGACTGATTAAATTAGTTTCATCTGGGGACATTTGAGGCGGTAGCCCTAGGATTACTGCGATGAATCCAAGAATTGGAAGACTTAGGATCACAGTGAGTTGCCTTCTTGAGTCAGCCAGTGCTTGGAAGTGGTCAGCATAAATTGTCGAAATACCTTTTCGAGCCCGTTGGTAATCTTCGTGAATGTACCTGAATTCCTCGCTGCTTCGCCATGCCATTCGCCAAACCCAGAAGGATGTGATGGCTATGATGCCCGGGCCCCACCAGATATAATCGAGTAAATGGAAGGAAAAGCCGAGCATAATGACTCCAGAGTAGACTGCACCAAGCCTGTATTTTTCATTTTGATTCGTAAGGCCGAGTAATCCGATTGTGATGATCAAAGCAATACCAAATCCGGCCAGTACTGTAATTGGAGAAGGTGCGCTCGAGTCAATCTCTTGAGTGAAAACAACCTCATCGTTTTCGACAACATTGTTCAGAGCATACGAAGAAATGATAGAGACTTTACAATCTGCTTCAATGCTTTGCTCCCACCAGTCAAGGGTTTCCCCAGTAACCTGCCAACGTAGGGTTTCTTCAGCCCCTTCTGGCAAAAAGGATACAATGGGTGTTTTGTCATTGATAACGAGGCCTGTACATTCGAGGTTTGAGTTGATCCCAAGTGCAAGAGCTGTCCCTTCGTTTTTCAAAGTGAATTCGAGATAAGCGGTCTGGCCTTCCATGATTTCATCGAGTTCATTTCCATCAGCATCAACAATACGCTGTGATGATGCATCGATCATTGGATCAGCATACATATTGAGGGCGAAAGTAAACGTTTCTTCGGTATACACCGTATATCCGTTGTGCTCATCTGGATGGTAAAGGCGAATGTCGAGGTCAAACCCATCACCAGGGAGAATATTTGGTCGGTCAGGTACTTTCACCATGAATGTCAATGGTGGCGATTGTACGTACTTCACTCTCTCAGGAAGTTCGATTACGTTTGTACCGGGTACGCATGGTTGTGTCAAATTGACGTAATGAGTGGATTCTGCGCCTTCTAAATTGATGATGGAAATATTCCATACGTAATCCTCTTCTGAGAGTCCTATCGAATTAAAGTCCAATAAGCGAGTGATTCCACAGATTTCAATCGAGTAGTTTGTAGGAGCATCGTTCGATGAAGGAATGTGCGAATATGGTATGAAAACTGCTATTGGATCATCATTCGCAGGCGCTTGTAATTGATCAGCATATCCTATATCGAACAACCGTTTCATCTTCAATTGAGTTGTAAATTCACCACTGCCGTCAACATCAACATCGGTTGGAGTTAAAGTAATGCGGAAATCGGCAGCAGTAGTCAGATCAGGATTTGTTTCCTCCGCATTTGCGCCAACTGACAATGCAACTGGGACATTTCTTGGCAAGGACAACTGAGTAGGCGAGGCACCAGATACACTCCAAGCATCGCTTTCTATGGCAAGGCCAGGCATGAAAATTTGGTATCCGACATTCACAATCACATCTTGGTTTCCTGTGTTGGTGATAAATGCCGTCCATTCACGATTATCTCCTTGATGGAAGTAATACTCGCTTTCCCAGCCCTCGAGCGTGTAAGTGAACACTGGAGCAACGAGGAGTTGCACCTTGCTTTCAACATACACCACTCCAGTAGCAGTGTTTGAAACCGTGATATTGGCATCATGGATTGCGCCATTAAGCATGTTATCAGAACCATCAAGTGCAGGAATTGTAATATCAAAAGTGCCAGATGAAGTCCCATCGATTGGAATTGTAAACGATTGAATGACCGGTGTTGTATCCCAACCGCCGTCAACTGAGATGTTCACATTCACTGTTTCAACTAAATTTCCAGTATTTTCCAAATCAAATGGGAGTGTAACGATCGTGCCTGGGACAGCTGCCAAACTTTCTGGAGTGTTGAGGACAACGTCATGAACTTCAGACATGTTTGCAATGATGTCGGCAAACAGTTCAATCAATGTGCCATTTTCATTAATCAAGGAGACTTTCAAGGTAGCCATGTAGATATTGTCAGCGCTTGCGTCTTCCGTCGGGATGATATTGACGCGTACTGCAGACTCATATCCTGCTGCAATGATAACACTGCTCGAAGTATCGAGTTCAAATCCAACATCATCATAACCCCCATCGTCGAGTGAAACGCTGTACGTAGTCGGTCCATTCCCCGTGTTCTTAATGATAACAAAGGCAGATGGCGACTCGTATGGTGTCGACTCAATGACTTGGCTGCTAGGAGTCAACGTAGCGTTGATGGTTTCTCCGACCCTAATGTCCATTGTTTGCTCACCGACATAACTGCCTGAATCCAAGTCATAATATCGCACTGTAAGGGGTTGGAGAAGACCTGAAGGGGCAAGTGGGTGTGTTTTCACGGTCAAGGTGACCAGAGAGAGGTGAGCGCCTGATGTAGCAGGATAATCTTCGAGGTCGCTTGCTAGGTCAACAATCGTATTGTTTGGGCTTGTTGTTGTAAGTCCTGCTTCCCATCCGCTTGGTAAATTTTGAACAATCTCTAATCGGTACGAGGAGCGGTCATTGCCAGTGTTTCCAAAAGTGAACAAGAAATCAGTATCGATGCCCACATTTGCATCGAGCGGTCCTGTTTCTGTGATTTCTCCATCAATGACCTTTGGAATAATAATAGAGAGATTTTCTGTAATTTCTGGAGCATAAACAGAAGATGCGACGTGCGTTGCACTCAGAGTAGGAGTTGTTTTTACTGGAATTTTAATCGTTCCTGCAAGAGGAACCTGCCCCGAGCGACTTTGAATTCCGAGGGATGCCGCGAAGCTCTGGCCCAATGAAAGGCCTGTCGTTTGGCTTGGTGTAACCGAAGCATTCCAACGATCAATCTCGTTGAAACCACCAGAAGAGAGTGCTTCAAAGGTAATGTTGCCTACTTCCAAATCAGCATCAACAGTTTCGGTAAGATCCGTTGCAAGATTGTGTCGTACTTGCACATTTAGGCCAAGAATTTCATTGATTCCTGTAGATTCACCGGCAGCGAGAATTTCGCTTTCACTGAGAGTAATACTTTCGAGCGGCAATCCAGGATCTACAGCAATAATAGGCCGCACCTCGATTTGGGCTGTATCTGAAGTTGGAATGCTGCCTGTATCTGCTTCTGCGAAGATGTACACGCTCAAACTATCACCTGCACGATTGTGTTCAGCAGGCACCAATGGCATCTGTATCGAAGGTACATCCACCGTGACGAAACCAGTTACGACCTCACCGACTTGCAATTCACCAGTGTTCGAAATTGACAAACTGTGACCCCAATTGAGAGCGTTAAAAGAGAGCCCTGAATTGAGATTAAATGTCGTCGGAGCATTTCCTGTGTTGGTTACAGTAAACGATACTGTTTCGGTAAGACCGGGTATGACCATTGTTGTTGTATCAACGAGATCCACTGTTGCTTGAAGGAATTCTCCCGCCATCACCCGTGTTGTGTCCGACAAAACATAGCCGCTGCCCGCAGATGTGATTGTCAATGAAACGATGTCAATATCGGATAAAAGAGCATTTGCCGGGACTGATACAGTCACTGCAAGAGTCGTTGTCTCTCCAACTCCAATGAATTGGGTGATGGTTCCATGCAAAGAGGTGGAAGCCCATCCAAGAGTGCTTGATACGGAGATTGTGAAGGAATCAGTTGAACTCCCAGTATTTCGAATAATGTAATACAATGTCGTTGAATCTCCCGGGGAGGTTGTTCGATCCGAAGGACCTACCATTTCTGATATGTAATCGCTGAAAACAATGTCAAATTCAGAGTAAGTTTGTGTTTCAGTCCAACCTGTTCCGTTGAGGACGACTTCTACAGACATATTCCATAATCCACTTAAACTGGATGCGGAAAACGTCCCCATCAATTCTTGACCTTCTGAAGAGGCGAAAATCGAGCCTGGAGCCAATGTTTGGGTATTAGACCAGATGTCAACTGTTGAAGGGCTTGCTGACGCATTGGTAAGCGTGAAGTGCATGACAGCTGAAAAGGGCATGACCCCATCGTTTCGGATGGTTGTGTTGAATGAATGCGATTGCCGATCGAGGGCGACATTGGCATTCCCAGGAGCAATGGTTGGCAATGTATCGCCAATAATAGCCCCTTCGTGCAACGTTTCTACATCAAAATCTCTCCTGTATTCATTGTTTACAATATTTCCGTCGTTTGCACTTGAAACTCGAGCGAAGAGTGTTTGTGATGGCCCTGTTGTTGCTGTCCATGAAAGCAAATATGTTGTTGTTGCAGAACCACCTGAAATTGAACCTAAATCCACTGTATCCACAGTGTTTTCAGCAGCGTTAGGAGATCCTTTGTGGACTAAGGAGAGGAATGCGTTTCCTGCAGACGTGCCCACATTCGATACATCGATTCGAACAGTGTGTGTATCAGGGGCGAGTATCAGTCCAGAACTGTCACTGATCGACCCTGCACCATCAAATTTCATCCCCGATACTTGAAAGTCAGGACCTGCCCTACCAGAGGTTTCCTCAGCATCGACGAAAGGCAATGAAACCTGCACTAAGAACAAGGCAACGAGCAATACAGGGATGCCTTTTTGCTTAAGCATTTGAGGTACCTCCTGCTTTCTCAAATCGTTGAATGGTCACGGACTTTCCTTGGGACTTCCATACCTCTAGCAACTGACCTAAGAGTCGATCATGTTCCTCGTCAGTTATTCCGAGTCGACGTCGCTCCTCCCACAGCAGTAATTGTTCAGTACGAGTCAGAAGGGCGTCTCTCAGATAAATCTCAAGCGTACGGCGATATGCATCTCGGTCTGAGACGGCGTAGACGATTGAATTTCCTGGCAACTGATCTGCACGGTTCTGGATGAAATTACCCAACGTCAAAGCTTCGTCGTACGTGATGTTTCTACGGTCAAGTTCGCTTTGGATATTCGAAGCAATGCTTTGAAGATCATATTTTGTCTTCGTGCGTTGAATCTTCTTGAAATATTTGCGGCATCTTCGCGACATGCTTGGACCCGCCATAGATTATACTGGAACAGGGCAGTTTATCAATCAATTGGAAAAAAGCGCCCGTATATTTAAAATGCATGGAAAAATACTCATTATGCATAGCCTCTCAGCAGAGCGTTTAGCCTTTCCCAATGGCGAAAACCAAGCATTGATGTCAAATGGTTGCTACGTCAGGTCATGCCCGAACCAATAACGCTTGAAGTCGGAATGCCAGCACCAACATTTTCTGCCACTGATTCGAACGGAGTAACCCACTCCTCATCAGAGTATATACAACAAGGCAAGCGAGTGATTTTGTATTTCTATCCGAGAGATTCGACACCAGGGTGCACAAAGCAAGCGTGTGATTTCAGAGACAACATGGCCCGACTGAAATCTGAGGGTTATGAAGTATTAGGCGTTTCAAAAGATTCAGAAAAATCTCATCAAAAGTTTATTTCGAAACAAGAACTCAATTTCCCGCTGCTCCTCGACGTTGAGGGCTCACTGCATGATCAGTTTGGCACATGGCGCATGAAAAAGAACTACGGAAAAGAATACATGGGTTGCGTTCGCTCGACATTCGTTATCGGTGCAGACGGTACGATCGACTGGTGTCGTTACAACGTTCGTGCGAAAGGCCATGTCGAGATGTTACTCCGTGAACTGTCTTTGGAAGAGTGAGAAATATGGACGAAGACATTGGGGGCAAGCTTGTTCCACTCAATGCAACGTCGAACGCTTACGAGCCGTGCTATATCGGAAAGGGACTAGTTGTTGGGAAGAACATCGTTATCGGGGCCATGTGCCACATTGGCCGAACAGTAACAATCGGAGATGATACTCGAATCCAAGGTTCCACTTACATCTCTGACAACACCATTATCGAATCAAATGTTTTTATTGGACCAAATACAACTATTCTCAACGATAAATATCCTCCTTCTGGAAATAAAGAAAAATGGGAACCTGTAACAATTTGTCAAAATACCGTCATCGGCGGAGGGTCGACCATTCTTCCTGGCGTCATAATTGGGGCAAATTCAGTTCTTGGTGCAGGTTCAGTGCTCACCAAATCGATTCCACAGGACGAAGTATGGAAAGGCAATCCAGCCACATTCCATATGCAAAGAAAAGACTATGAAAAGAAGAGGGGTTGACATGGAAGGAAAGCAACACGTCATAGAATTTCTAACAAAATGTATCGAATATGCAGATGCATCAATTCTTCGTAAACAACAACGAAACGATCTTGACGAAATTCCCCAATGGGAAACTTATCGTGAATTTACTCGACATGCACTGGATGAAATTCAAGCAGGGGAATTGGACCGTTGGTTTACCAAAATCAGTCCAACGCTCCACTCTGAGGCATCAACACATGATTTAGGCAAAATGGATCATAAAGCACGTTCACTATTTCTTTCAAATCTCGTCAGTCCAAGACCCTTGGTAATGCTAGGGACTCAATCTGAGGACGGAGTTCGGAATTTAGCCCCTTACACGTCTGTGTCCATCGTTGCAAATTCTCCTCCCTTAGCCGTCATATCGTTATCCGTTGATCGAGACAATCGAATTCGCGACTCTCTTGCTAATCTCAGAGAAAACGGAGTAGCAGTCCTGAATTTCCTTCAACCAAATCAGGAAAATGCACGTCTCGTAGAACAAACCTGCAAGCCAATTCCAAGAGAAGAGAGTGAATGGGATGCGTTCTCAATCGAATCATTGGATTCAAATCCCCTGATTATGAAACGTGCATCGATGGCCATTGAAGCAGAAGTTGTAGCTGAACATGAGTTGCCAGATGCAAAAGCAAGTCTCATAGTATTACGATTAGGAAATTTAATCATTCCAGGAGAACATCTCCCTACTGATTCAGTACATTTGTTGTGCCAGCATGGTTTGAATCGGTTAATGGCCACTCCAACCGCATGGGATTACAACATTGATTCCAATGTGTGACGCAATCCGACTTCAAGCGGTGTTGTTGCAGCCCAACCAAGCGATTCTTTCGCATCCACGAGGTGAGGCAATCTACGCTGTGAATCACCGGGATAGCCTCCACTCAATTCGATCTTAACCAATTTGTTTGTTTTCTCGTGAACGAGTTGACATATCTTTTTCCCCAACTCAAGCATTGAAATCTCTTCTGTTGACCCGAGATTAAATGAACGACCATTGAGGGGTTTTCCCGTTTTCAAACAGGAATCGAGACGCCCTGACAAGACAATGCCTTGAATGATATCTTCAACCCAGGTAAGGGAACGTGTCTGCATTCCGTCGCCATGAACCTGTACGACACTTGAATCAAGTGCAGAACGCATCATCATGGTCACAACCTGCCCATATTCATCTTGACTCAATCGCGGGCCATATCCATTGAAAGGACGGACAATTCGTGCATCAAGGCCTTGTCGAACTGCATGGTGAACTGCAAGTTCCCCAAGGTATTTGCTGCCACCATAAGCGTGACGTTGATGCTGGGATGCATGTGTGAACATTGAGGATTCAAGCCCTCCTAGCGGCATTATTTCTGAATTCCCATATGCTTCTGGAGAGGATGTAAAGACGAACCGACATTGGTATTTTTCAGCAAATTCAAGGGCCCTAAGCGTTGAATTAAGATTCACATCCATAACCATCCTTGCCTCTTCATGGAACCATTTCGTACCGTTAATGGCTGCTAGGTGATACACAATGTCGATTGAACTTGCATCTTTGATTCCTTGATAGGCGGTCGCTTGAGTTGCATCACCTTCGAGGAGAGTAATTTCATCCTTGACGTGATCAAGGTTCTCAGGATCACCTCTCCAATAATTATCGAGAACAACCACTTCATCTCCAAGTTCAAGCAGGTGCTCAACCAAACTCGAGCCAAGGAAGCCGGCGCCACCTGTTACGAGTACTCGCATTGAATCACGCCCGTTGTAACACTGTTATACTCACAACATCGCCCTTGCGTTCAAATCGAATGGAATCACCATCGTTAATGAGCATGCAAGGATCATCCTCAAACCCATGCCCATATGGAACTTTAAGAAGTGAGCAAGCGGGTAATGTAAGCGGACATACATCTCGATTTACAATCGCTTTGGGGCCTTTTCCTTCGTACAAAAGTCCCATCAAAACATATGGTGCTACAGTCGACCCAGACCCTTTAGGATAGATAAGAATCTTATTTTCAATCGCTCTTCCATCAAGCGGATGTCCTGCTTCTTCTATGACTCCTGTATCTCGATTAACATACCCAAGATAGGTAATTGGAACATCTGTTACCATCGCTATGCCCTCGATGCAAAAATCATCTTGTGAAT
>Ga0213865_10002392_pt1 | contig 11798 bp, 9 predicted proteins | sample PICome_6_FD_160100 | JGI IMG/M metagenome (GOLD analysis project Ga0213865, IMG submission 160100) | Coastal seawater microbial communities near Pivers Island, North Carolina, United States - PICO282 | ecosystem: Environmental > Aquatic > Marine > Coastal | place: USA: North Carolina | collected...
AGTTACCTCAGATAAATCGATAGCAGATAAGTGCAGTCTATTAAGATCATGGGGAAGAAGTTCATCTTTGTTTGTTGAAAGTGAAGCTATTGAAAATAGATTTAATGTTCAATTAGAGGGAATTCAGTATGATGCAAAATTTGTTTTTGAAGAGCTTGGATATCAGCTTGAACCATCTGAGATAAGCGCTGCTTTTGCATTGGTTCAATTTGATAAGCTTGATAAAAACATGGAATTAAGAAATAAACATTTTGATTCCCATTTAAAGTTTTTATCAAAATATTCTGAGTACTTTTCTCTTCCAAAGCAAAACCCAAAAGCATACACATGTTGGCTTGCATTTCCTATGGTTGTAAAAAAAGATGCTCCTTTTAATAGAACTGATATGCAGATTTTCCTTGAAAAAAGAAATATTCAAACTAGAGTAGTTTTTACTGGGAATGTTCTTCGTCAACCAATGATGAAAAATGTAAAGTATGTTGGTAAAGCTGATGATTTTGTAAATGCTGATAGAGTAATGAAACAAGGAATTTTATTAGCATGTCATCATGGGCTTGATGATGAAATGATTAATCATCTATATCAAAGTATTGATCTATTTGTAGAGCAATACACATGATAACTATATAAATCCGTGTTTCTGAGCATAATCTAATTTTTGATTTAGATGGAACGCTCTTTAACTCTGCACCTAAACGACATAAGAGAGATGTTATAGATATTTATTTATTTGTTTGATTGTAAACTCATAAATATTCTTATTTAAATAGAAATTTTCATACCAAACAGCAGTTTCCTTAATAGTGGTATCAATGTCCATCAAAGGTTTCCAATCTAAAACATGATTAGCTTTAGATGAATCTAATCTCAATATTTTTGATTCAGGTAAATTTTTATTATTATCAATAACTATACTTGAGCCACAAGAATTCCAATTTGATATGAATTTATTTGTTAATGTTTCTACGTCAATTTCATTTTCTTCTTGAGGACCAAAATTAAATGAATCAAATATATCTTTTTTATCTGCGTTATATATAGCTAATCTTAAATAGCCATTTACAACATCAATCACATGTTGCCATGGCCTTATTGAATTTGGGTTTCTTAGAACGATATCTCTTTTATGCTCTATGGATTCAACAATATCAGTTACAATTCTATCTTTTGCCCAATCACCACCTCCAATAATGTTTCCAGCTCTGGCAGTACATAACTTAAGACTATTAAAAGAGAGTGCATGTGATTTTGTAAGTATTTCTGTACATGCTTTTGATGCACTATAGGGATCCTTTCCTCCCATAGGATCTGACTCAACAAACCTTTCTCCAAATTCATTATTTTCATAACATTTGTCGGTAGTAATACAAACAAAATTTACATTTGTGCCTAAATTTTTACAACTTTCAAGGATGTTTAAGGTACCAATAACATTTGTATTGAAAGTCTCGATAGTCCTCTCATAACTTTCCCTTACCAATGGTTGTGCAGCTAAATGAAATACAATATCCGGAGATATTTCTTTTATGGCTGAATTTAATGAATTAAATTCGCAGATATCAATATAATTTTGGCTTATTTTGTTTTCAAGATTCAATATATTAAATAAGCTTGGTGAGGTGTTTGGTTTTAGACCAATACCATAAATAGATGAATCCATTTGATGAAGTGCAGTTGAAAGCCATGAGCCAACAAACCCAGTTGAACCAGTGATAAGTATTTTTTTATTTTTATAGAAGTTTTGCAAATTTTTTTAATTACTATTTTGATTATAAAAACAACCTATCATAAGTTAGAAATTTTAACTCAATGCTTTAAATCTTTTTATGCAATTATTATATACGAATCTTTATCTCAACTATTCAATTAGTATGAATAAAATTTAATAAAAACATATAATATAAATATTCGTTATTATCTATCTGCATAATTTAAAAAATATGAAGCCGCTTTTAGAGATTTTAATACCTACTTTTAATAGACATGAAAGCGCGAAAGCTGCAATTCAAAGTGTTTTAGATTGCAATGATCAAAGGTTGACCGTCAGATGTAACTCAAATGGATACGAACCCAGCTTAGAAAAATTTAGAAATTTTGACTCTAGAGTAAAGTATGACTGTTTTGATAAAAATAGAGGAGCTCATGCTAATGTCATAAAACTTTTTGAAGAAACAAATGCAAAGTTTTGTATGCTTTTATCAGATGAGGATAGACTTAATAATAAAAATTATGAAAATATATTAAATTTTCTTGAAAATATTCCTAAAAATACCCAAGTTGTTGCTTGTTCAATATTTGATCAAACTATAAATGATTATTACTGGGGACCAAGTTCAAGAATAAAGGAATTTAACATACATGATTATATTGCTCTAAGTCCATTATCAACTTCTATGACAGGCTTAATTTACCGTGTTGACACATTAAAAGCTATAGATATAAACTTTCTCACAAATCCAAGTCTAGGTAATGCATATGCCCATCTAGATATAACACTTCATATGCTTCGAAATGGAAAACTAAGATTTTTCCATGAGAGATTTGTTGAGAAGGGAGAAGATCTTCAATATGGAGGTGATGGTCATTCTCACAAATCAAAAAATTCTTCTAAAAACCCAATTGATAATAAAAATATGGATCTAAATCCATTAGTTTATGGTCCTAAGGCAAGAGCCAGACAATTTTATTACCGTGAAAATCTACTTAACAAATTGAAAGCTGAAATTAACCCTATTTATTTTTTAATAGGAAAACTCAATCATATTGATTTCTTTTATAGAAGCATCAGGAGATCTAACCAGCTTGTTCTTCTGCCAAAAGAAACAGTTATAAAAAATGAAGTGATGAAGGCATATCAAGACTCTAGAAATAATAATGAAAATTCAGGTTCAAATATTTCTTCTTTTTTTAGATTGCTCTTTAGGTTGCCAGCGTTCTTAGCAAATCCTCTATTTTTTATAGTTTCTAAGGCAAACAAATTAATTCGTAAGGCATATATGATGAAATTAATTTTGGTTCAAAAAATATTGTAATTATTAATCTTTGATTATTGATTGATTAAAAATACATTATTTTTAAAAAAGAACACTGAGCGCCACTTTAAAATTTAATCTTAAGTTTTTTAGAAACTTAAAAACAGTTTGAGCATAAAAAATGTATAATCTTCATTATGGAAAATAATAAACATTCAGCTGTCATGGATAAAAACAATTCCAAGGAAGAGATTGAACTTGTTGGTCTTTTAAATCTTATCTGGGAGAGTAAATGGATAATAATCGCAACAACCTCTGTCTTCTCTATAGTTGCAGTTATTTATAGTCTTAGTTTACCAAATATATATGAATCCAAAGCACTCTTAAGTCCTGTAAGTGGAGACATTGCCTCCAATAAGTCTATGGGTAATGTATCCAGCTTAGCAAACTTAGCAGGCATAAATATTTCAAATCCGGCCAGCAGTAATTCAATAAAAGCTTTAAAAAAAGTGAAAACAATTAGTTTTTTTAAAGATAATATTTTACCTAATATCTTTCTTCCTGATTTAATGGCAGTTAAGTCATGGGATCCCAAGACCAATACAATATATTACGATACTGACAAATTTGACAATGAATCACAAAGCTTTATAAAGAAACCTAGCGCTCAACAAAGTTTCAAAGAATTTAATGATATTTTTCATTTATCTCAAGATTATGATACGGGTTTTGTAACTATTTCCATTAAACATCAGTCACCAGTTATATCACAGCAATGGACGAATCTAATTGTAAATCAAATTAACGAATTTTTTAGAATTAATGACAAAAGAGAGGCAGAGGCAGCAATGGATTTTCTTAATGTGCAGATGGCTCAAACTAGTTATAACGAAATAAAAATGGTCATCGCTCAAATACTCAAAAATAGAATGCAGCAATTGACTTTAATAGAAGCAAATGATTTTTATATTTTCTCTTACCTTGATCCCCCAATGGTGATGGAAGAAAAAATTGAACCAAATCGTGCCTCAATATCTATTTTAGGTGCTATTTTTGGCGCATTGCTAAGCATTCTTTTAGTGATTTCAAGAGAGTTTATTATCACCAAAAAAGATTGATAATTATTAAAAATTTGCTAAAAAAGCGTTAGGGTCTAATTTATGACGTTTGCATAGAAAATCCAGAAAATATGTTTAAATTAATAAGAAACCTTTTTAACCTGCTGTCTCCATCTCAACGCAAGCGTTTTTATGTATTGCAAATTTTAGTTATTTTAATGACTATAGTTGAGATTCTTGGAGTTGCATCGATTATACCTTTCATGTCTTTAGTTGGAGATATGACTCAATTGCAACAAGACACATTTATTGCAAAATTTTATCAAATGAGTGGTATAAATTCAGATTCACAATTTGTATTATTACTTGGTATTTGTGTATTAATTTTGCTTTTTATCTCAATGATAATTTCAGTATTTACTGTATGGGGATTATCTATGTTTGCTAATAAAATTGGGACTGAAATAGCTGACAGACTATATGCACACTATTTAAAACAAGACTGGTTGTTTCATGCATCTGGAAGTAGCGCTCAGCTTACAAAAAAAATTGCTACTGAGACTATGAGAGTAACTGGTGCGGTACTTGTGCCTCTAATGCAATTGAATTCAAAAGTAATTCTGTCATTGCTCATGAGTATAGGTATATTTGTTTATGATCCTAAAGTTGCGACAATTGGGCTTTCTATTTTTGCAATTTCATACTTTTTTCTTTTTAAAGGTGTTAGAAATCGGTTAAATAAAAATGGTAATGCTATATCAGAAGTTAACGAGGAGCGTTTTCGCTTAATGAATGAGGGATTTGGTGGGATTAAGGATGTTTTATTGATGGGTAGAGATGATGATTTTATTAATCGGTTTAATAAAACTGGCAAAACTCTTGCAAATAGCCAGGGAATAAATGCAGCTCTTGCTCAAACACCACGATATTTTGTTGAGCTTCTTGCGTTTGGTTCAATGATATCATTGATTTTATATTTAATAGCTAGCCATAATGGCAATTTAGGATTGATATTACCTATAATCTCTGTTTATGCTATTGGAACCTTAAAATTATTACCTGCTTTTCAGCAAATTTATTCAAGTATTGCAATAATTAGAGCTAATATTCCAGCTTTTGAATCTATTCAGCAAGACTTATATGATTCATCACTAAGAGAAGAAATATCAAAAAAAGTTGAAGAGAGTTATCTTCACCCCAAGAAGCAGATATCACTTGAAAAAGTTAGATTTACATACCCAAATAAAAAGGAACCCGCTCTTGATGGACTAAGTATTTCAATACCAATCAATAGCGTGATTGGAATTGTTGGACCCTCTGGTTCAGGAAAATCTACACTTATTGATATTCTTTTGGGCTTGATTGAACCAGATCAAGGTAAATTAAAAATAGATAATAAAATAATCGATAGTAAAAACTGTAGATCCTGGCAAAATACTATTGGTTTTGTTGCACAAAGCATTTTCTTATCCGAAGGATCTATTGCTGAAAATATTGCGTTTGGTATTCCAAATAATGAAATTGACTTTAAACAAGTTGAATATGCGCTTAAACTTGCCCACCTTGCTGAATTTATAAAAAGCTTAAAAGAAGGTATGCATACTAAAGTTGGAGAACGAGGTATTCAGTTGTCAGGTGGTCAGCGTCAACGTATTGGTATTGCAAGAGCTCTGTATCATAAGGCTGAGGTGCTTGTGTTTGATGAGGCAACTAGTTCTCTTGATGGCATTACAGAAAAAATGATTATGGAGGCTATCCATAATTTTAGTGGACAAAAAACTATTATTTTAATTGCTCATCGTCTAAAAACTGTACAGAAATGCCATAAAATATTTTTTATTGAAAGTGGAAAAGTAGTTGATCATGGAACATATGATGAACTAATAGAAAAAAACGAACAATTTAAAAATATGTCAATGCATGCATAAATCTTTCATAAAGATTAACCATATAATTTAAAAACAAATTTAAACTGATATACAATGCTTCTAAATAATAAAAGTAATTATAGGGTAGCCTTGGTTAAGTGTTATATATCACTATTTTATTTGGTTCATATCTAACTTAATTTATAAATAATATGAATAAAAAATTTCTAAAAATTGCTGAAATTGGCATGACTCATGATGGAAGCTTTGGTTTAGCAAAACAATTGACAAAGGCTGCTGTGAAGTCAGGAGCAAATGTTGTGAAATATCAATGTCACATTCCTGAATTTGAAACAACCAGAAATGCACCATCTCCCTACTATTTTAGAGATGAAAACAGGTTTGAGTATTTTGAGAGAACCCAGTTTTCTTATAAGCAATTTCAAAAATTACATATTTTATGCAATGAATTGGGAGTATATTCATGTATTTCACCCTTTAGTATAGAGGCAGCAGAAATGTGCATAGACATAGGATTCGATTATATTAAGATCGCATCAGGTGAAGTTACGAATATGCCATTAATAGATTTTCTGGCCAAAAAAAAGAATTTAAAAATAATTATGTCAAGTGGAATGTCGTCAATTGATGAAATTACAAAGTCCTTAAATAAACTCAAGAACCATAAAGAGTTTTATTTACTTCAATGCAGTTCGATATATCCATGTCCACCCGAAAAGTCAGGCCTCAATTTTATTGAAGTTTTTAAGAAAAAATTTAAAGTAAATGTCGGTTTGAGTGACCATACCATTACAGATGCCACATCAATAGCTGCTGCTGCTTTAGGAGCTTGCGTAATTGAGAAACACTTCACGCTTTCTAAAGATTTATATGGTCCAGATGCATCGTTTTCTCTCAATCCTGATGAATTTTCAAAACTATGTAATTCCTTAGATTATGTATGGACTGCAATAAAAGTAAAAGATGTAAAAAAAGATATAAAAAAATTTAAAGTAATGAAAAAAACTTTTGAAAAAGGCATTTATGCAAAAAGAGATATAGATGTTAATGAAAAAATTACTCTTGATAATATTTCTTTTCTAAAACCTCTTTCCAAGATTCACTCCTCTGATTATAGAAAAATTCTCAATAAAAAAGTTAATAAAAAGCTAAAAGAGGGCCAACCATTAGATTGGAAGCATTTTAAGTGAACACATTAGCCTTCATACCTGCAAGATCTGGTTCTAAGGGAGTGATAGATAAGAATATTCGTAATTTAAATGGAGTTCCATTGCTAGCTTACTCAGTACATATTGCTCAGTTATGTTTAAAAGAAGGAATATTTTCAGATGTACTTGTTTCAACTGACTCTAAACGCTATCTTGAAAAAATTAAACAAACTGGATATAACAACCAATATATTCGTCCTAAGGAGCTAGCTCAGGATGAATCACCAACAATTGATGCAATAATTCATGCAATAAATGATTATGCAAAAAAAAATATTTTTTTTGATAATGTAATGATTCTTCAACCAACTTCACCTTTTAGATGTATTCAAGACATAAAAGAATCAATTCAAGTTCTCGAGTCTAATCCTTTGACTACTTGCGTAGCATCGGTATTTAAGTTGAGTGATCATCATCCAAGAAGAATAAAGTTAATAAATAAAGCTGGTTTTCTTGATGATTTTTGTGATGAATATAAAGAGCCAGAGCCATCTAGACGACAAGATTTTACTCCAGATGCCTTTATTAGAAGTGGAAGTATTTATTTAGCTAAGACAGAGCAAATTATGAAACAAAAATTAATAAGAGGTAAGTACGTCAAACCTTTAGAAATTTCAGAGTTTTACTCTGTTAATATTGATGAAGAGGTTGATTTTTTTAAGGCGGAAGCCTTAATCAACTCAAACAAATACAAAAAAGAATTAAGTGTTTTTGATAAACTAAAATCAAAGTATGATGCATAAAGCGTTGATAGGATTTGATATAAACGAGTATCCAGAAATAGAGATATTTAAGAAATATTTTGAATGCGATTTTTGTGAATATAATGAAGACTATTTCATTAAAAATATTTCAAAATATACAATTTTAGTGCCCCATCTTTATCTAGATCTTTCATCAAAATTAATAGGGCAAGCTCATAACCTTAAGTATTTGTTTACACCTTCAACAGGTACTAATCATATCGATCTTCAAGCGGTTAAAGAGAATGATATAAATTTTTACTGCCTAAGTGACAATGCTAATTTTATTTCTGAAATATCTAGCACTGCAGAGTTAGCCTGGCTACTAATTTTAGCAGCTAATAGAAAGATCATCTCTTTAAACAGAAGAGTTATTTCAGAGAATAGTTGGAAAAATAATGATATAAGAGGCAATCAACTTAAAAATAAAACAATAGGTATCATTGGTTTTGGTAGGCTTGGTAAAATGGTTTATGAATATGCCAAATCCTTTGACATGAATATATTAATATATGATATCGATGAGAATTCAGTTTTAGGTTTTGAAAATCATGTAATAGATTTTGATGGACTTATTAAATCATCAGATATAATTACACTTCATCCAAAGTTAAATGAAACATCTTTTGAAATGATTAACAGGCGTTCAATAAATCTCATGAAAGATGGAGTAATTATTATAAATACATCCAGAGGAGATGTTATTAATTCTGAAGACCTTTTAAGCTCATTAGAATCAGGAAAAGTAGGTTTTGCTGCTCTGGATGTCTTAAAAAATGAATTTCATTCTGGAAAATTACCAAATGATCCATTAATTGAATATGCATTGGATCAAAATAATTCTAATAAGATTTTAATTACTCCTCATGCTGGTGGTGCAACATTGGATGCCCATAAAATAGTATTTAAACATGTTGCTAAAACACTTAAGGATAAAATATATGAATAAAAAAGTATTACTTTATATTGGTAGCAGAGCTAATTATAGTAGCGCTAGATCTTTGCTTTATGCATTTAAAAAACATAAGTTGCTAGAACCAATTGTTGTTCTTGGTGCGGCAGGGTTAGTTGACAAATATGGCAATCTTGAGGATCTAATTAAATCAGATGGCTTTAAAGTTAATCATAAAATCAGCTTTCTTGTTGAAGGGGGAAAGTTAGAAAATATGGCACAATCTTGCGGAATAGCTATGAATAACTTCCCCTCAATCATAGAAAAATATAAACCTGATTACATTTTTGTAATTGGCGATAGGTTTGATGTATTGCCAATAGCGTCGACAGCAATGTTAATGAATATACCTTTAGCTCATTCCATGGGAGGGGAGAGATCGGGGACAATTGATGAATCAATAAGACATGCGATTTCAAAAATGGCAAACCTTCATTTTGTTGCAAATGCTGATGCTATGGAAAGACTAAAAAAAATGGGCGAAGTTTCAGAAACGATTTTTAATGTTGGTTGCCCAAGAATTGATTATATTAATGAAACTGTCAAAAAATTTAAAAAAGGCGACATGCTCTCTTCTAAAATGATTTTTAAAAAATTTGGTGGTGTTGGTGACGAATTTGATATGACAGAAGATGATTTTTTATTAGTATCATTTCACCCAGTAACAACTGAATATAATAATTTAAGAAAGTTAACTAGAAACTTGTTATCGGCATTAAAAAAATCAAAAATGAAAGTAATTATGTTATGGCCAAATGCAGATGCCGGTAATGACTTTATTTCAAAAGAAATAAGAATATACAGGGAAAAATATTCTCCAGATTGGCTATATTTATTTAAAAACCTTCCTGTTGAGGTTTATCTTCAGCTAATGTATATGTGTAAATGTCTTATTGGGAATTCTAGCAGCGCTGTAAGAGAGGGTGAATTTATGGGAGTAAGAGCAGTAAATATTGGTACCAGACAAAATGCAAGATTAAGAGGAAAAAACCTTATAGATTGTGATTATTCTGAAGAATCTATTTTAAAGTCAATTACTAAACAGATTAAAAGTAAAGGTGTCATAAAATCTGATCATTTATATGGATCAGGAAATTCAGCAAAAAAGGTTGCAAACATACTTGCAAAAACAACAATTGGCAATACTCAGAAGCTTAATTCTTACTAAAATATGCCCTAGTTAATAATTACATTCTAATATCATAAGGCTTTTGGGAGTTAATAAAGAAAATATATTTCAGAAAACCTGGATTAATTAATGATTATTAAAGATTGGAAAAATATGTTTTCATCTATGCTTTATTTTTTAAAGCTAGTTTTTGTAAGAAAAGATTATGATGTAACATTTGTAAGTTCTGCATACTTTAATAGAGGAGACAAAGGCGAGAACTTATTATTAAAGCCGATGATTAATTCATGCAAAAAACACAAATTAAAATACATTGTATTTGAGGACACAGACCTTAAAGGCCTATATGATAATTTTTACAGATCAAGCGAAGCATTACCTTTTGACTTCATATCACTTATACAAATTATTCTAAGAAAAATTTTTAATTTTTTATTTATAAAACCTGAATCAGAAAGTGAACTTTACAAAAGAGAATATAAAATCTCAAAAATTATAAAAAGATTATTTTTTAACAAATTCAAATCAGATGTTTACATAACTCTTTTGTTTAACAATGTCACATTATGGAGAAGCATTAACCCTTCTGCGTGTGTAGTAGATTATCAACATGGAATTATATTCGATGGTCATGATAGATACATCAAAGATGGTCTGCCTCCAATGGTTAAACTCTCTAATAACGTAGTAACTATGGTTTATGGAGATACTTTTAAAAATATATTAATCAACAATGATAAATCAAATTTTTACAATGATAAGAATGTAATAAAAGTAGGTCTTAATAAATCAAACCATCCCCAAAAAAATTTATCTAAAACTAATAAAAATATATTATTTACTCTGCAAATTACTCCAGATGAAGCATACAAAGATTTAAATCAAGAATACATAAAGATAGTTGAAGAGTTAATAGCTAAAAATGCTGAATTTTTGAGTTCAAATGAGTATAAAATTATTTTAAGACATCATCCCAGATACAGCTCAAAGCATTGCCCAACAATAAATTGTAAATATGACTTTGTTGATTTTGATAACACAACTCCAATAGCAGAATTATTAAATAGTGTTCATTTGCATATGACATTTAATTCAACCTCTGCATTTGAAGCTTCTGAAATTGGATTACCTACAATTTTTGTTGGAATGTTAGAAGAAATGTCGCCTAGCGAAATTTTTCTTAATCAGTACAACTATCCTTTGGGTGATTATGTAGTAAATGAATATAAAGATTTTGAAAATATTTTAGAGAAATTATCCAAAGAGAGTGCATATAATAATTGTTGCAATCATGTATATCTATGGTCAAAGGACTTATATAGTAATTTTGATGAAATAATATTTGAAAACTTCCTGTTAGAAAAAACTAATATACGGAATTCTAATCATGGGAGAAAGACCTATCAAAAATAGTAAAACAAGTGTAATTATTACAACATATAACGACGCCGATTATCTTAGGCGGTCAATTCCTTCTGTCATCAACCAAACCCTAAAACCACAAGAGATCATTATTATTGATGATGGGTCTGACAATAATAGCTCAAAATTACTGACTAATTCTTTTGCTGAAAATACAGACATACCTATAATTTATCACAAGAAAGAAAATGGAGGACCTTCAAGTGCAAGAAATGCAGGAATAGGATTAGCAAGTGGTGAATTTATACTATTTTTAGATTCTGATGATGAATTGTTAACAAATTCTATTGAATGGCGTCAAAAAATATTGGAGTCATTAGGAGATAATTATGCTTCAGTTTACTGTAGCAGGATTGAGAGAATTAATAATAAAAAAAATAACAAAATAGAAATAATTGAAAGCGAAGGAAGTATAGATGTGTCTC
>Ga0213865_10002394_pt1 | contig 11794 bp, 17 predicted proteins | sample PICome_6_FD_160100 | JGI IMG/M metagenome (GOLD analysis project Ga0213865, IMG submission 160100) | Coastal seawater microbial communities near Pivers Island, North Carolina, United States - PICO282 | ecosystem: Environmental > Aquatic > Marine > Coastal | place: USA: North Carolina...
AATATTGTCAAAATTATTTGAATAAAACAAACCGAATACGCCAGTTGATTGGTCAGAGATTGAACTGATATTGAATGAATCTCGATTGACATTGTTTATTTGGTCATACCTTGCCCAACACTTCGCCAACCCCTGTTCTAATTTAGCAGTAGCACTAGCACCAACAGTCACGGTGATGTCGTTTGCGGTGGTCTTGCCTGTGAGTGTGTCTACTTTTATCTCACTCATTTTTTTACCTCGTTAGCGTAAGTAATACTCTGAATGGGTCTCTTGCGCTGCCATTAGCGTATTGTGAAGAAACCCTCAAAGATGTTGTAAGTTGGGCCGCATCAAGCGCATATCCTGACAAGTTCTGCAACGAACCAGCATTACTACCGTCATACGACTGTGCCATTCCGCCACCAGCATAATTTACATCAACCATTGCAGTCGAAAAGTTAATAGTGTAATCGCCAGTTCCATTGTCCGAAATAGATGAAACGCCTTCGCTTCCACGAATTGCTACAGTGTTTTGACCATTAAAATTTATCCATACTTTTGCTGCGTATTGACCAGTCAGCGTGGCAGGACTTGTGCCATCGCTGCCTGTGATTGTGTCTGCTCTTAACTCGCTCATGCCACCACCAGATTACCGCCGGTTGTTACCGTCAGTGTTACCCCTGTTGCAATTGTCAATGGCCCAGCAGCCAGTGCATTTTCATCTGCGTCAATGGTTGTGTTGGTGTCTAGCTGTTGCTGATGGACACGGAAGATGTCGCCACCCCCAGAGTTAATCTCACCATTCTCACCTTTGAATGTGCCACCACCGCCGCCGCCAGTAGATGTTACAAGGGCTTTGCCTTGAAAGTTCACATAGAAATCATCTGTAGCAACAATGCTGCCTGTCATAGACAAGCTAGTGCCACTTACAGTGTACGCAACTGTAGGTTCCTGACGGACATTGTTTACAAAAACCTCTATCTCAGCAGCGTTACCTACGGGATGGTCTAGCGTAAAAGATGTGCCAGTGCCACCAGTCAAGTCCTGATAGGCCATTGCTGTGGTTTGTACTGCCGGTGATAACCCAAGGTATGCCATTGGCTAATCCTTATGTAATATCTAGGTGACTGAGAACAACGTCAGCAGACGATGCTGTATCGGATGTGACCTTAATAATATCCCCCGGCTCCATCACAACTTTCTGATCTCCGCCAATAACAACCAAGCTGCCGCCAACCGGGATCGGTGCGCTTTTCACAAGATATACACTGTCCTCTGCGCCGCTTGTGCGCCCAGACGCGTCAAGCTGCACATCTACTGCAATCTGGCTAGTAACGATGTTGGCTATGCTCATACCAATTACGGTAATCTCTGTTGATGCGCCACAGGTCAGCACACTTGCCGCCACTGTGCCTATGGCCGTATCTGTCTCTGATAAAAATGCGTTTGCCATTTTCCTATCCTAACGCTATTGCAAATGCTAATGCTGATGGGTCTGTTTCTGTTACGTCCTGAAACGACAGAGTGCCGCTGCCGTTTGTTGTAATCACCTGACCATTTGTACCATCAGCGTCAGGTAGCGTAAACGTCACATCAGAAGCCACGCTGGCCGGAGCCTGCAACTTAACTGAGTTGCTGTCGTCATCGTCTTGAAACTTCAAAACATCAACGCCGCTTGTCCCAGCCGAAAACTCTTTCAGGTGGCTGGCCAATTCGCGAAACGCATCGTTAACCTCAGAAGGCATCATAGCCTCGCTGGTGCGAACATTGCCAATCACCAAATTGTTCGCGGCTACGGCGTCATATTCTGTCAGTTTATCTCGTGCCATCTAAGCCTCCGCGCCGTAAAAGTCGCCCAAAGATAATGCCCCGCTAGCCGGAACCGAAGTGTTCCCAGCCACAGTTATTGAGCTATTGTTATAGCTGCTGCCGCCCACATATATTGTAATATTAGCCCAGCCAGCAGAACCGCCGCTGCCCACAACCCTAATAACTTGGCCAGCACTCACGGAAAGCGTGTTGGTTGCTGAAGTGGTTTGATTGCTACTCGCCGTTAAACTGTGCGACCGAACCTGACTGCCGTTAACATAGAAAGTTACTGTGGCCGTCTTTGTGGCGTTTTGTATAAAATAGGAAGCGTAATAATTATAGGTGCCAGTCTTATTGACAGTGAAGTTTCTGTCCATAGTGATGTTGCTGCCGTTGTCGCCCCAAAGAGCTTGTGTGTATAAACGGCTGAAGGTGTTTATCTGGGGGTCGTAACCGCCGATGGCAGGGTATCTGGCGTTGGTTGAATTGCTGCCGCCGAGGCTAGATGCGGTGACAGCTTCTTGCGTTGTCGATGGCACAAGCGAGCCGCCACTGTAAAACTCAGACAGCGAGTGTGGCTGAGTGTCGCTAAACTCCGTGCCTAAGTCGCTTAGGCTTATAGCTCCAGACGCTTGCAAGGTCATTAGATAGTTCCATAAGCTGTTACGTTGCCAATTACAGTCAAGTCGCCAGCACTCGACAGCTTCATCGCGTCAGTGCCACTGTGAGTGAAAACCAAATTGTCAGAACCATCCATCGTGATAGTCCAGTTGCCAAAGTTTACTGCGCTCCCCCAACTTAGCACCCCAGCGCCATCAGTTTGCAGAACCTGATTTGCCGACCCCGCGCCGTCTGGCAGGGTGAGCGTGGTGGTTGTGGTCACTGATGTTGGGGCTTGGAGCTTGATGGAGTTCGTGTCGGTGTCGTCTTGCAGCTTTAATACGTCAACGCCGCTAGTGCCGTCTGAGAAGTCCTTTAGGTGCGCCATTATTTCGCGCCCCATATTGTTCAAGTCACTTGGCACCATTACACCTTCTGACAGATTGATTCCGTCGATGTCGGTGTTGCTGGCAGCGGTTGCGCTGTACTCAGAAATTTTAGTCTTTGGCATTTTGCTCTCCGTTAGGCCGTAACCTATTTATAGCACATAATCAGCGCACGCGCACCGCGCGGCCATCAGACATCTTGGCAAACGTGAACGGATCGCCAGCCGCATCAACCCCACTCTCATAGCCGATGACTTTGCCGCCAGCCGCCATATCTTCGATTGAGCCAGCTTGGGCAGAGCTAATGGGTGAAGGCACCTGCTGAGATAGTAGGCCGCCTGCTGCTGGCGCTCCATATCTGAGAGCCGCCCCCGGTGCCTTAATCATACCTCTTGCCAACTTACGACCCGGCGCGTTTCTGTATAATCCACTTAATAATATTGACGCTGGCACGCCAAAAGCGGTGCCGAGTGGGTCGCGTATGAGGTCTGACAAAGCTTGCCTTTCCGCTGTGCCGCTTGATGGAACGCTTGGGCCAATGACTTCGCGGGCTTGTCTAGCCGCTGCTTTGATTGGGTCGGTCGGTGTCTTCTTTTTCATTTGCCGCAAAAGCTGCGTCGGGCCGAACATGCCCGCCTTTGACAGTGCGCTTTCCTTGGCCTTTTCAATTGGGCGCATTTGGCTAAAGGCTTTGTTGATGTTTTGCAAGTCCGGCACGTCTGGGTTTTGGGCAGATATTTCAGCTCTTAAAGCATCTCTAAACTCTTTTACAGCTCTGCCAATTCTGCCTTCTTTGCCGCCCTTGTTAGCCGTTGAGAACACCTCAGATGTCAGGTCTGTCTCAACGTCTTTGAGGGTTCCTTTCGACAGTTTTCCGCCCGACACGTTTCTTTGCACCAAGTCCTTTATTATGTCGTTGAACTCTTTTGCGTCAGCCGGATTAAGCTGTCTTTTTGCGGCTATCTCTGCCGCCTTATTTGATAAACCTGAGGCATCAATTGATAGCTTTGGCACAACCTTGCTATAGGCTTCGCCGACCGCCTCAGAGGCGGCTTCGACCAAGTCTTCGCCCTCTAGGTTTTTTGGTAACTTAGCACCAATTGGCGCGACGGCAGTTTCGACCATATCGCGGTTAAACGCCTTCATCACGTTTTTCTGCTGGCCTTGGATCATTTCCTGAGCAAACGGCAGGGATATTTTTTCTTCAATAGATTTGGTTACGCCGCCCAAAGCCTGACCGGGTGTCAGGGGGTACCCCTTTTTCATCAAGGCGCGTGCGCCCTCTGTTATTTTAGGGCTTATAGCTTGACCGGCAGCCGCAGTTGCCAGTCCAAGCGGTGCGCCTATAGCTCCGCCAACAATTCTTTCCTCTGGGGTCTCTCCGGTTGCGGCTCCGTAAATGCCGCCGCCGATTGTTCCAGCAGCTTTCGTGCCTAGCTTTGCAGCCGCAGCGCCCGCACCGCCAGTTAGCAAGGAGCCTAATATCTCAAAACCGTATGCCTTAACTGGGTCTGTCTCTTTGAATTTAGCCAGTCCTTCGCGTATCTCATTGGCCGCATCTTCGTATGACTTGTCAGACGTAAACGCTTTGTAAGCGCCATATATTTCGTCTGAAAGGCCAAACGTCAGCCCCTGAGCAGCCGCACGGCCAATGTCAGCCGCAATGTCCATACCAGTTCTGTCGCCGGTTCTGGCCTCAATTTCCGCGTCTGATTTTGGTATAGCCATTATTGAACACTCTCTTTTGTCACAAATACAAACTTTTCGCCATTAAAGATGAGGTCGCCTACTTTAATTTCTTTGTTTTCGTATGCTTTTTTGTATGCTTCCTCAGCATCTGGATCACCACTTCTGAAGGTCTTAAAGAGTTTTCCTTGCTTCTCATCAGCCCATCTATCAAAACCTCTTAAAGTGCCATTTCCAAGGCTCTCGTCTGCCATATAGTCATCCATAAGCCTGCGGCGCTCTTTGTTAAACTCAATAACCTGCAACATGCCTCTTGCTATCTTCCTGTTACCAAGCGTCGTCCTGCTGAACATAGGCGCGGCTTGGGCAAACATTCTCATTTCATAATCAGATGTTGAGCCTGACCCAGCTACACGCATATTGGGAATAATCCTTGATATAGACCTTTGCAACAATTCCGCTGTGCTTAACTCATTGGCCTCAGCGTCACTTAGCAGATTAAACTCTTTTAGTAGCTGCTTTAATGGGATTAAAGCGTTTTCTATTCTGCCAGTTTCCGCACCTCCGGAAAGCAAACTGTCAATAACCTCAAGTTCGCTTTCAATAGTTCTGACATTTGCTATAGCCTCATCTGTTTTGCCTAGCTTTTTGAAAGCATATTCAGAGGAAAGTTTGTCATAAGCAAGCTGACCTTTTTGGTCAAATGAAACTGTCGTACCCGGCTTTGTTAGCGCGTCCCTTATGATTTTCTGCCCCTCTGGGCTTTGTGGGTCAATGCCTGCAAGAGCTAGATTTCTCATTAGGCTAGTTGTCTCAGGCCGCATAGCTTTGGCGTACTGAGCCTCAGCCAAGAGGCGGTCAATAACTGACTTTTGAGACGCCGCCTTCTGAGCCGCAATGCGATCCTCAGCGGCAGTATAAGCCTTTGTTCCGGCAGTACCCATACGCCCCAGAACCTGACCGAGCGATACCGGACGGTCTTGGTAGCCTGATGCCTCAAAGCCTGCGGCGGCAGCGCCTAACATGCCCTGCGTGCGTGGCTGCATTAGCTTTTGACCAAATGTCATTTCAGGCGCGGGCTGACCAGCCGCTGCTGTCGCAGGGGTAGGCAAGCCAACCTGACCGGCCTTTGGCGTAAGGCGTGAAGCCTGAGCGTTTCTTAAAACTTGCTGCATCAGCGGCGATAGCTGCTGGTTTGCCAGAATTGGCGACTGAGGTGGAGCAGGCCGAGGCAATGCCATTGGCGGGGTCATCCCCTGAGGCGTTTGATATGGGCGCGTAATGTTTGCCTGCGGCACAGGCGCTCTGCCCTGAAGCAGTCGGTTAAATCTGTCGTAAACGCTCATGCCCTAACCCCTAACCTAAAAGCCCAGCCAAAGCGCCAAGCCCAGCGCCCATACCGCCACCCATACCGGGTATCATTCCGGCAAGCTCTGCGCCGCCTAATGCGCCACTGAGTACGTTGCCTGCGGTGTTTCTGAACACTGGCTTGGTTGATTGCCCGCCAACAGTACCACCCTGAACGGCAGCCATATAGTTGGCCAAAGCCAATTGATCCTGATTCTGCTCAAAGTTATAGCGATCAATGTCTGCCTGCAATTCAGCCTGAGACTGAGCCTCACGCGCACCGCCGACACCGGCAAGTGTGTTCAGGTCAGCAAAGCCGAACTCACGCGCCTGCGGAGCCTGAGCGATAGCCGCTTGCTGCGCTTGAAGCGCCATAGGCGCTAACGCACCAGCCAATGCAGCCTGCTCGTATCCTGAGCCATAACGGCCAGCCTTTGAGGCTCTAGCGTCCATCTGCTCAACAACAGGGCGGAAGGCGGCGCTCATTAGTGGATTAGTACCCATCAGGTTTTGCATCACAACGTCTTGCGTCGCACCGATAAACGGCGATCCGCTTATTGCCTTTTGGCGGGTTCCGGCAAGCGCCATTTCGCTTTCAGGGCTAAACCCTACGGTTGTCTGACCGGGGTAGTAAGACGGTCGGTTCTGATAGATATTTTTAGCCTCAGATAAACCAAACTCTAAAAACGGTTGCGCGTATGCTGGTGCGCTAGTCGTCTGCGTGATTTGTCTGGTGTCTCCACCGCCGCCTTTACTCATCTCTCAAATCCTTTGTCAAAACCACCGACGTGGCGGTGTAATCTTTCAGTTGTCTTTGCCAGCCCTTGCGGCCGTTAATCTCCATCGCGTCACAGCCCTGCGCCTTAGCCCAAACTGCAATAGACTTCTCAGCCTCGACCAACTCATCTAAGTCACCGCCTGCAAGCCAGATTCGGCACACGGTTAGGCTGGGGTAGTCAACAACTTCGGTTATAATACACGACTTTTCCAGCGGATGTAACTGTGCCTCACCGATAGCCACGGCACCAAAAACATCTTCCATTGAGTGCGTGCCGCCAGAATATTCAAGTGCATCCGCAATCCACTTGTGGCACCTATCCCACTGGTCTTTTAGGCGATCCGTTCCGGCCAGCAATGTGCTACCCAATGATGACATAATCAGTCTCGCTAGAGTGTCCGTGGTTCTTTTGCGCCACTACAAAGCTGCCATTGTTTTTGGTCTTTATGTAGGGCGCGTGATCGTAATAATGAGTGGCGGTTGCAGACAGCAAAATAACGCTCTCCTTGCCAGCGCGGGGGTCTGTAACTGTAACGTCTGCGCCACCGGCGGGCAGCGTAAACGTACCAACGCTGTTTAGCTTGCCGTCAACCGTCCTGTTCAATACCTCAGCGACTTCGCGGGTGGTAGCGGTAATCGGGTTCAGCGTCCTGTGGTTTACGGTTTTGGTCATCTGCGGCCAATGCCTCTGGCTTCAATGTCCAATCCGATAACTTTTTCCCATCCATTAGACAACTCTATTTTAGCTCTATGGTATCTCCCCTGAGATCGCAAAGGCACAAAGCCATCTGCGTTTGGGGCTGTCGCCGCAGAATAAGAGTGCAGGGCGGCCTGAGTGTCTCTTGTTCCGATGGACACAGTTACGTCTCCATCTTCATAGTATGGGTAAGCTCTAGTGACAATTGAGTGTTTGCCCATACTTAATGGGGCTTCCCCTGTCTCAATCGTAGCCGCCATAGGCGCACCAGAAAATGTGTAAATCTTGTCGCCGTAAGCGCCGCCGAAGAAATACTGCCCGCCCTTAAATAGACGGCTATCTAGCTGGCTGGTTAGGCCGTCAACCGTGGCTGATAGATTACTAAGCCCCTCGACCGTGTACCCACTAGAGAAAAGCGGAGACAAAAGATCAGCCTCAATCTCTGCTAGAGACCATTTGTTCAAAACATAATTATACATGATAATTTTGTCGGGCTGGCCGGTCGGTGACTGCGTGCTGGTATAACTCCACATCGCCACTTCGTTTAGCGGGTCAACGTGAGATGACATCCGGTAATCATAGTTTGAGTCAAAGTCCTTTAGGAAAAACTCGTTCACGCGCTCTGAGCCGATAGGTGATGTTTTTTGCCCATCAAATGCGTAAAATCCGTCAGACGCCAAGAAGAACACAAGGTTCCCTGAGTTGCAGACAGAGCCACTAAAGGCGCAGCCCCTCTCAGAAACGACTTTGTCAAACTGCCAGATAAGTGGCGGGCCTGTGTATGTTGCGCGGTAAATCGCACGCTCAGTAAGAACCGTGCAATACTCGCCCCCGACCAATCCGGTGATTGCGCCTGAGTCTGGAAGGTCTTGAAAATCAGCCTGATCGACGCCGGGTGTCCAGCTTGTTATGTCGTTAAACCCTGACCATTGGCAACGGTACGGCACACGGCCAGAGCCGGTGTCCACGTTTGCAGTCCACACAAAATCACGAACAACAGCCACGAAATCTGCTTTTGGCGCGTTTGTTAGGTCAGCGAATGTGGCGCTTGCGCCAAGCTCAAATGATTGCAAAGTTTCACCGATTCCGCCGGAGCAAATCGCATAATCGCCAAATTGCACAAATCTCCACTTTTCACTGTCAGTCAACGTGTATCCGCCAACCTTGCTAATGTCGTCTAGGTTATTGGTGGACGAATTGTGCAGATAAAGTTTTGTGGCATCACCAGCAAATAATTTGGTGTTTGACGCAGAATCCTTTGCGGCAAAGATGCCTTTAATAGTTCCGGTCGCTGCATTTGAATACGACACAAACTCATTCATAGAATGATACCCCTTTAACGCTGGCAGCACGTTTGTTGCCACCGTAACGCCGGAGTTCATTATGTCAGCTTGATCTGGTAGCCATTCGCCCAATTCTATCACTGTCTTGCCCAAACCTCATTGCCCAAAGAAACATCTGTCCACACCTGTGAGCCTAAGGCCACATCTGACCAAACTTCTGCACCAGCCACCACATCCGTCCAGTCTTCCCCCAAAACCTTAGCCAACATAGAAGCTGACAGATTGTTTTTTGCCGCCCCGCCCATAGAGCGTGTGGCAGACGCCAGAGAAGAAACTGACACCGCAACATTTTCTGCGGCCTCAGCAAACCTTACAAGAGCCATTACGCCTGAGGCTGACAAAACTAAAGTTTCGTTGGCGGTTGCCAGCCTTATCGCAGACAAAGAACTTGACTGTGTGGCGGCAATATTGGCCGTCGCTGTAACCTGCCTAATAGGCTTCATAGAAGCCGTAACACCGGCAGCGCCCACGACAGACGCCTGCATAGCCAACTCTCTTACAACAGACATTGCGCCTGTTATAGAAACAGACGCCGAGCCATCAGTCACATGAAGCGTTACCTGATCTAACTGCTCTAAGTTAAGACCATAAACGTCAAGCGAGTCTAGCGACCCCCAAGAGTCTAATTGCTGTAGAGAGGCCACCGGCTAGTCCTAAGCCGCCGTGATATCTAGGTCGCCCGCGTTAACCTTTAAGATGTCACCTGTGTCTATAAGTTTGCCAGTGGAGAAAGCGCCGTGAATAAGCAGGTTTCCACCACTACTCGCATCAAACAAGCCAAAGTGTGTAACCGTACCCCAGCTTGCGCTCGCCGCTGAAAATTCTACAGCCGCCGTATTATCGGCGGTGCCAGAAACAGCCGCGTCAAAAGATATCGACTGGCGCGTGTAACCGTTGCCCGAAAGCTCAGTTCCGCTATTGTCATCATTAAACGATCCAGTGGATAGGCCAAGATAAACAGATGTGGGCATTGTGTATGCGCCGGTTCCAAGGATGTGGTCGAGAATTTCGTTCTCAAGATAGTCACTCATTGCAGACATAATTTAAGTCCCCGCTGCTTGCGATTGCCGTTGATATATGCTGCTGATTTGCAGCGAGCCTGTGCCGTAGTGAGCGCGTTGCTCATCTACTTTTATTTCTTCCATCGCCTTGTCAAACCTAGCCATATATTGCGCGGCGCGAGTTTCATCTAATAAAAATGCGTAAGCTTCGGCCAAAGCTCCATAAAGATAGGCGTCAGGAGATCGGATCAAAATATTGTTAGTTGGCGCGGCGGCGGTTAATGGGGCAACGCCACCAACGTAAATTATTTCAGCCGTATAGCTTGAATCAGGGATTGGGCGCAGCTTCATCTCTAAGCCAACAATACTAAAGCCCTGAGGCTTGCCCTGTCCGTTGGATGCGTATTGCTCATCAAGAGCCACAGGGCTGTAATATTTAAGCACAGTAAGAGGCGAGGTGTTTAACTTTACTTCTCTGATCTCTCTCATATCATTCGGCAAAAATATATATTCGTTGCCTGCCGTCAATGATGCGGTTGACCGCTTCTCTTGGCTGCGCGTCTCAAGCTCTCGGCTCATACGCCCTTCAGCCAACGTAATAAAGTCAGGAATTTGTGCGGTCAGGTCAGACCGAGCCAAGAAGTTGGCTATGGATGTCTGCAAATCTGTATAGGTCGCAATTGCCATTAGATGTTACCGCCGCCTGTTCTAAAGTCTCGGTTCTCGCTATTATTCAGCCAAGCCTTCCAGCCCTTTGGGTTTTGGGCAGGCGGGCCTAGTGTCTCTAGCAGGTGATTATACACGACATTTGGTATTTCCGCCACATGCTGTATATGACGCTGGGTGTTCACCGTTGCGTTGGCGCGGTAGTCGTTATTCATCTGCTTGTTCAACTTTATTAGCCCATCAAACCTCTGGGTCGTCTCAATGACATCAGTGCCATCAGATTGCTGATCCATAACCACCTCTTTGGCGGTGTGAGGGTCTGTGTATAAAACTCGTTTCATGTTTTTCCCTTATGAAAGAGAGGGGGCAGTTGCCCGCCCCCTCAGCTTTACTATGAACCGTTCAAGTCCATAATCATTGCGTGTGCCTTAGGGGCGGTCGGCTTCAATGCCCACTCTGACACCAGATGCGAAGTTTTTGCATCGCCGTCCTGAGACAGTTCCTGCTCAAGGAAATTACGTCCGTTGAGTGTGCAGATTGACACAAAGTTTGGATCAATCAAGAACACGCGGTCGTTTCCAAGTAGGCGAGACGGAACAGCTTGCACAGTACCGAAGTCGGTCAGGAACACTGATGTCGAACCAACGTAGCTGACTTCCTTAGCGGCAGTCATGTTTACGTCGTTGCTGACCAAGTTGCCAGTAGCTGACAGGTCTGAGAAGTTGGCACGGTTTGTGGCCGAGGCAACCATCAGCTCAGGTGAGCCGCCGTCTGTCCAAGCGTCCTGCATCCCATCTTCGATGAGTGCAAGTGTCAACGCCCGGTCGTCACCGCCAGTGATTGTGTCAGTTCCGTCGCCTGTGGCGAAGGCACCGGCAGTCGCACCGACTGAGCCGTTTGTGATCCAGCAGGTCAAAGACGCTGACTTGCGTGGGTCTGTTCCAGAACGTGCAACGTCTGTGTCACCGATTGCTTTTTCGATGTCTCTACGAAGCTCAAGTGCTTTTAACACCTTCTGATAATTATGTTCACGTTCCCGGCCTGCGGAATCGACGGCGTCCAGTGTGCCTGATGTAGCAAAAACCTTCTTACTGATCTGGTGATAGTTACCAATCCGTGAAGTTGGTGTCGCCGCAGCAGTTGCTGTGGTTGCACCTTCGTTGTGGTAGTTAGTAGCAGACGCAGCGGTCAGCTCCTGAACTTGCCACTCGACGAAAATGCCGTTTGAGGTTTCTTTTTTCACATTGGAAAAAATTGGAGTTTCTGCCGGATCAATCCGGTAGATGATGTCAGCGAGCTGTTCTTTTTCGCCCACTGCGTTTTGTGTTGTAAACACGGCCATTGTTTTATTCCTTCGGGTTATCTACCCATTAAGAGTTGTACAGCAGCGTCAACGGTGCCAGCCTTTTCAAACTGTTCACGCGCCTTCCGCTTTGAACGATTAGCAACTTCGCGCTTGGTTGCCGGTTGCCCTGCCTTGGCCATCTTCGGTGCTTGGCGAG
>Ga0213865_10002395_pt1 | contig 11792 bp, 26 predicted proteins | sample PICome_6_FD_160100 | JGI IMG/M metagenome (GOLD analysis project Ga0213865, IMG submission 160100) | Coastal seawater microbial communities near Pivers Island, North Carolina, United States - PICO282 | ecosystem: Environmental > Aquatic > Marine > Coastal | place: USA: North Carolina...
TCTGGATACTTGTTCCATTGGATGCCTTGTGGCTTCTCGTGTTTAGCTTCGTAGGCTAAGTTGTCAAATGCTTTCATCTCTCTATTGGTTTAATAAACTGTTGTTTCTATTAGAGGGTGGTGGTGTATGCATCCATGTTCGTCAGGATATTTACCTCCCCGTCCTTTACTTGCGGCTGCAGGGTGCTGCTCCATTGAGTTAGACCACGGTCCACTTGCGAGTCACCCAGTCTCTTCAACAGTTCAATACCACGTGGCTTCATCTGGCCGCTCTCCGCCCGCTCAACTGCCGACCGGTATCGGGCCGGGGTGGTGAACAGGTCACGCAGGATACGCTCCCTAAGGTAGGGGGTCCTCCAGATTGCTTGTGGGATGTTGCCCGGGATGGGCATGAGGTCAGTGGTGAGTACCACGCGCTTACCCTTCACCACGTCGGTAAGCTGGAAGCGGGACATAAAGATGCAATCGTTCATGACCGCAATATAGCACCCAAGAAAATACGAGTCAAGTAAATCAACAGATTTATTTTAGAGCGTTACGCTGTTACAGCACTTTGATTAGGCCACGACTTGTCTTGGTGAACTTCAGCCCGCTCATCTTCCATACAGTAGCGTACAGCTCATCCATGTTGCCGCTCTGGTTGTACACACCCCCGTACTTCTTCACGAGGTTGCGGATGTACTTCTTGAGGTCCGATGGCTTCATGCATGTACCGGGGAGGATGCTGTCATGCATCTTGCGGGCGGCGGCTTGGTAGCACTGACGCTCTCGCATAGTACTCCCTTCTTCGTGCGCGGCCTCACACTCTTCAATCAACAGCTCAAGTTTATCCATGCTGTAGTACTCTCGCCCGGACAGTGACTCGATAGAACGATGGATGCTCTGCTCCCACTTCTGCCCGTTCTTGATGCAGTAGCTACCGATGAGCTCCACCGAATCGTATGCGGCATGGTACTGGTTTACTCGGTTGCTGATAGAGTTGGTCCAACCCATCTTAACGATGAACTCGCCCTCACGTACCTCCGGGTAGTTACCGAAGTTCTTAGGCTTAGACCCTGACAGCTTAACGATGTAGATGTTGTGGAGGATGTTTGATTTCGACCCCATAATGTAACTGAATTAGACTTACTTCGCAAAAGGGTGCACGCACCGCTATTAACCTTTAACTACCAGCCGACTTTCTTCGAGGGCGACTTCCTTAGTCGAGAGCTCTGAATACCTTCATACATATACATGTACAAAAAGCATAAGAGAGAACGGTCAAGAGAAACAGCTCTCTCTTGTGTCTGTCCCCTCCGAGAGGTAGACAGTGACCTTCTCGACTTGAGTAGGTTCCCTTATACAGCTTAATAGCTTAGCAAAGATAACAAAAGTTTAGGACATGACGTTTGTCAGAAGGCTGCTTGGTTTTTAACAATGCTACTTAGTTTTTTACTTAGCATCGCAGGCAGTTAATACAGCTTACACATACCCTTCGAAGGCGCCGCTTACGAGGGCCATATACAGCCGTTCTCAGTACGACCTATGTACACGTATGTATTTGAGTGTATTACAGCTTGTCGTCCATGTATGCAGCTCGTGGGGTTTTTGCGTATGTTCGTGAGAAATGTAGAGTAGTGGGATTCTACCTACCTACCACGCCAGCCGTCCCCACCGGAAATCGTTTTGGAATTTGCCCGGACATGATTTCGGTTTTGTTTTCGTCCTAGGTTTCAGGTTTTGGCCTAGGGTGGTTCGCTCCTACAGTTTGGCATGGGTGGTCGGGGCTCCGCATCGGCATGGGGGTTGTTCTTGGTAGCTCCGCCCCGGGCTCGGGGAAACCTGCTGAGGGTATATACCGCTTCGGGGTTTGGGAGAGATATACAGAGGGTTGGGATAGTCCCTACACCTCCTCTACACCTCCTCTACACCCCCTCTACACCTTCCTTCACACATCCTCAGCCCTACCCCATCCGCCTACCTTATCTGTACGCTCCTTGTCCGGGTGTCCTTCCTGTTACCTTTCTGCACTCCTCTGGGTATCCTCTGATGTCCTCTGGTGCGCTTGTGCAACATTGTTGCATTTAGGGCCGATGCTCTGTAACCCGCATAAGTTCGTCGGATACTTGTTGCCAACAACCTTTCATGGGTGAAAAAAATTTGCCTCTGTAACCCCCGTCAATACTGGGAAACGCAAAAAACTTTCAAAAAAGTGCAACTTTTATTTGGATGCAAGCGTTTAACCACCATACTTTAGCACCAACAAACAAACGCAACGCACACACCATGAACAAGCCAAAGACAGTAGCACAACAAGTAAAGGAGTTCGGAGCCAAGGTAACCAAGATAACCCGAGGGATGTACACCTACCATGGTAAGAACTTCACAGTAGACTTCGAAAACACCTGTGAGATTGATGGCAATCCTTGGGAAGTATCACTCGTGAGCAGGAAGCTGCCCGCTGCGCTCGAAGACTACCTGTACGACGGCAACTACTTCGAGACTAAAGGAGACTTGGTATTTCTCCTGCTTGGCGTAGACCAAGACTGGGATAAGGTCATAGAGCAGCACGCAGTCTAACTGACGAGTCCTCAATGGACGAAACGCCGAGAGGCGTCTTAGACAAAGGCCACCGGGACAGCGGTCCCACCGGTAACACAGGAGCGGCTCAATCCCTGTATAACACAAGAGCACGACAGGAGCGCATCACCCAGAGACGCCAAACGCAGACCAACCTTACAGGCACAAAGCCAGACGGGAATCGGAAAGCCGGGCGGACAAGATGCAAGGAACGGCAACCTTAAAAGCCGAGTAGCTGCGAAGGTCCGCTAGAAATGACCACCGAAGTAGCCCCGGAAGCGAGAGCAGGGCTACCCACAACAGAGGCCAACAACAGGGAGGCTGCGTGCAGAATGCTCAAACCATAGCATCTGACCTCCCGAAACATAGTTGGCACGTGGAACGGCACACATAAAGATGCCATGAAATTAATAATATCGGCAGGCACAGAGATGTGGTCTGGGACGTGCAACAGCGGTGAAACTGTTGTAATGGTGGTTCGATTCCACTCCTGCTGACCAACACACAAATACACACACCATGAAAAGGACACGATTTTACTGGGATTGCGATGGCAGATTCTTCTCCATGAGCATTCAGAACGCCATAGCATTCTTCAAGGAATGCGAGAAGGAAACACTGAAATTCCGCCCGAACGCAGAGTACAGCGATGATGCCATATCAGTGGACCCACACAAGTACGGGAGAGTGCTGTCGGAAGGGACAAGTCGGGAGATGCGCAGGAGAGGAATGGCAGACGAGATTGGCTACTTCTCCTTGGGAGACGCACAATTCTGGGCAGAACACCTCGCCAAAAACCAATAACCCGTACACCATGCAGAGAGCAATCACAACCCACGAAGCGTCGCAGATGGCGACAGCAACCATGAAAGGAGTAAACAACCCACGAGTGTGGGACGTATGCTACAAAGCATTCATGGCGGGCCTGACTCAGGAGAACGTGAACGACATTCTGAGAAACCTGCAAAACAAGTCTAACTGACGAGCCCTGAATGGGCGAAACGCCGGGAGGCGTCTTAGACATACAAACCCCCTAAATTGAAACCCCATGACATTGTTAAACGTATTAGTAGCAGTACCCACAGCGGGCGCTATCACCATGCTCACAGCCTTCGCTGTGTGCGCAGTTAAATTCACCAAAGTATTCATCGAAGAAGCCAAGAAATAATGAGCGAGCAAGCAAAGACATACCCACGAACCGAAGCCGGGATATCTAACTGCGCATTGTGGTTGGCCGGGCGTATGGACACAGAACTTGGCTTCACTAGCGTGGTCAAGTTCATGCCAGACATCATCATCGTCACCGATGTCACCAAATACAATTGCAGTAAACTTGGCGGGCGCTACGCTTGCGAAGGCAAGGGCGTGCTGAGTCAGGAGGACAACATCCTTGACAAGGACTTGTCGTACGCAGCATTGGAGTTACGCAGAGCAATGCAGGCTGTGGATGAAGACAACACCTCCTTCACTATCGGCGGCTGGAAGGACATCACCGGATACTACATTGGTAACACCTTGCTGACCAATAGCAAATGGCACGCAGAACGTTACTGCAAGCAAGAGGGCGAGATTGCCTTCTGGGACATCCAAGAGAGCAAGGAGTGCAAGGTGCCACACCGAGGCACCCTGTCTGACATGGCGGTTATCATCCGCAACGGTGGTGTGCGTAAGGTAGAAGCCTTCCTCAACGCATCCATTGACGCGGGCGATGCACGCCCCATCGAAGACTTCAAAGCATACGCACCGCAGTCTTGCGGGACTGAGACGCAGCGCCGAACTGTTCGTCAACTCTTCATCCGAGAAGTAGTTGAGGCAGCCAAGGCTGAGATGTACTAAACGGGCAGACCATTGCCGGCAGCCATGACGGTCCTCGCCCCGGTTCGACTCCGGGGATGGCTCTAATACAAACACAACAAACCCCTAGAAATCCTGTAAACATCACATCATGAATCAAGTTAAAAAAATGACCTTCGCTGAGTTGGTCGATGAAACCGTATCGTACTACACCAACAACCCTCGTTCTTTCGAATACAGCTCTATGGGCAACGCAATGTGCAAGTACGCTGGGCCGAACGGTGAGGTATGTGCCGCCGCACGCTTATGTGACGAGTCAACTGACCTTGAATACCTAGACGGCCAGCGGCAACCTGCGTGGGAGGATGTTTGTGACATGGCCACCCTGAAGCCGGAGTATGCACACTTCACTACCGCCCAAATCGGGGCTTTGCAAGTCCTTCATGACCGGGATTTGAATTGGCTCGCTCCCTACGGGAAGAGTGGTACTAGAGGTCTCAGCGGCGATGGTAAAGCAACGGTTGAACTTATCAAGGCAAAACTCTAAACATCACATCATGAAGTGCGAAACCTGCGACGAGTGTCGCTCAAAAAACCCCCAGAAACCATGAATAAACCGTTGTTATCAGACATCATCGAAGACCTGACCGCAGAGCAGGCAGGATTGAGAGACCTCGCTAACGAAGTGCGAGAACTTGTAGACTTCATCACCGAAATCGACTAACCATGAACCAGTACGAAAGCCAGTTTCACGTGGGACCCTACCCTGATTACGGGGTGGGCTTCCACACCACCATGAACCTGAACGACAAGCAAGCGCAGGAACTTGAGCCTTACGGCAAGGGTGAATGGCGACGCTACCCGTCCATCCCCCGGAGCCAAGTACTTACCGGGGACAAGCCAACGCCGGTCACTATCATTGGCGGTGCGCTCGGCACATTAGTACAATACCGAGAACGGTAAAACAAACACACCATGAGTAAAGTAAAAATGCAGACCCATCACGGTACCATCTACACCGACAACAGCTTCAAGGCACGCAACGGTGACGTGTACACAAAGGAGCAGATGGATACCATCATCGCAGAGTTCAAAGGCAAGAGCCGCATTCACAAACCAATGGCGCTCCTGTTCTACACAGATGTACGAGCAGGCAAACGTAGCGCATGGAAGTACTCAGAAATCTAAGCACACCATGAAAGCATTCATCATCATCACCAACACCATCCTCAACCTGCTTGGGGTTGTATTCCTCGTGGGCGCACTAACCAATATGCATGACGGTGACCCACTCTTGAGTCAGAAGGTTATGCCGCTGTTCATCGCGACGGCGTTCTGCTTCTGCGTAGCTAACTTAATTAAGCTGTCGAATGATAGCGCCGAAGACCAAACCCTGTAGCCATGAAAGCCAACCACAAAATAAATAGCTTGGACTTCCTGTGCGACCCGGACTACATGGACTCATCGTTCTACAAGTGTTGCTACACAGCCTGCCCGGCTGACGCCATTGAGAACGACCGAGTCTCCATGTTCGAGTTCCGCATCCAAACAGAGGAGGCATTGCTTGAGATGACGGACATCTCTCAATACGAGTTCGATGCCATGCTTGATATGCAACTGGACGCCATCCGGGCGCATCACAACTAACCGCAACGGTTCTGCCCGGGTTCGATTCCCGGGGCGGTTCGATAATCAATAGTAATAACCCCGACTCGCGGGCCTACTATTGGTGATTCATGGTGTGCCCAATCCCTGAGCCCGACCCCTAACGAGGGGCGGCTCGGCGGGGAGGGTTTTCAAAACCACCATCAGAAGTTATCCAACCCTGCCAGATATCCCAAAAATTCTTCCGAACTTTACACTATCTGAAAGGCAAGGAAGAGAAACCCAACCGAGTAAGACACCGAGGGGGTTTCGATGAGCGAGCCTTAATACGAATACCAGCGTAGCCGCCGTCCCAAACGGCGAGCGCAGCGCAGCAAACCCCTACACTATGGATAATACATTAGCGATTCTGCTGATATCAGCACTACTTACCTCGTGCGCAAAGGATGCCTACATAGATTCAGACCAAGCTGTTGTTTGCGATAACGCAGACTTTAATAGCTTCACACTTACGCTCACGAGCGACATCAACCAGTTGAGTGGTAGCATTACAACGCCTGAGTGTGGGGTCATCCGGGTTGATGGCCTAGTAGAGGTTACCCTGCTGAGCGATATACCAAACAGCTTAGACACGATGAGCATGGCAGTAACCAACCCGGAGTTTCTGCGACCATGCGAGGTTGAACCCTTGGTGGAAGACCTAAGCAGTATGTTCAACATTAACGACTTGGAAGTTGGTAGACATGGCTATGTAGGCTTCGACCAAGGCCACAAGATATGGGTGTTAATGATTCAGAGGACAGACTACATTGCACAATCCAACCCCATGCAGAGGTGGGCTCTCGTCGCACTAAGCAGTGTGCTTGAGGAGTGGGCTCAATAGCAACAGACATGAAAGACGACCACGGCAACGACATCGTATGGGACAGCGAACTCGAGCAGGCTTACTATAAGCTGTTTGTAATGGCTACCCAACAGAAGAAAGAAAAGGGAGGCGTTGACCCCCTACTCAAACACATCGTCAACGGACTGCACGTAATACGTAGAGAGACAAAGAAAGACTAATCCGCCCGGGCTTTGAGAGCCGGGCTTAACACACGTAACACCATGAGCAAGACATCAGAATACATCATCGCACTCAGCGAAGGACTCAACGAAGAAGAAGTAACCTACCTCCTGTACAAACAACAGCTTGAAGAGTGGGAGCAACGAGTAAAGCAAAACCCTGAACCATGAACGTATACGAAGAGAAGCGTATGGCGATGGAGGCAAGACTCCAGAGCGTTGTGCGCACCATCAATGAGCGGTCGATACAGAAGTTCGGCATTGACCTCAACACTCAGTCACGCAAGGGTGCAGTCGCCCGCCTGAAGATGGCGGTCTGCATCTACCTGCACGACCTTGAGTTGGGTACGGGGTGGCAAACAGCTTTGGCTTTTATGTGGGGTTCCGGTCCATCAAACATCTGCATAAAGACACGCACCGGTGTAGCTAACCGACAGGGCTACAAGGCAGAGCTTGAGTTCATCGAGTCATGCTTCCAAACAAAGACACCGCAAGCTGTTATGGCTAAGTTAGTCACAGCCATTCACACTATCGGCAACGAGCTACACCAAGTAGTAAGTGAGTCCAACAGGTTCGATGACTGCATCAAGCTGATGGCAGAGCGCTGTCCCGTGGGCAAGGAGGATGTACTCCTCGCACACCTCAACCAATTGTTTAACTCAGGTAAAATTTAAGAGACGCATATGAACAGCTTAAGAACAGCAGTAGTTACGCTAGGTGCGGCCTGCTTCTTCGCCTCATGTCAGAAGGAAATCGTAGCAGACAAAGTAGACACTGACCTTAGGGATACTACAGAGTGTGCCGAGGAATGGTTTGTAGATGATGAAGGCATGGCTGGGTACAGCTACGCAGAGTTAACCATCACCGAGCCCGGCACCTATGTGATGAACACCTATGCAGAACTTGAGGGCGCAGGCTCTCAGGGTATCACATGGTTGTTCGAGGGCGTGGATGGCTCCAGCTTTGAACTGTTATCTACAGACCCATACTACCAATCGTTCAACACAGGCACAACAGGGATGGCTAACTTCTTCACGATGTGGACCACCCCGCACACCCTGACGTTCACCGTACCCGGTACTCTTACCGTCCGCAAGTACGATGCATTCAAGGTAGGTCACCGTGTCTGCGTCAACCGAACAACCCCAATGATTACTTACAAGTAAAACCAAGAGATATGATTCTTACAACATACAACCTGAACCGCTTGGCAGACAACATCAACCAAGCAAACAAAGACAAAGGCTTCTACGATGGCTACGACCCATCGGATGACCGCCAGATTATTGAGAAGCTGTTCCTTATCACCAGTGAGGTTGCTGAAGCAGGCGAGGCTATTCGTGACAGCATCCGTGTAGATGACGCTGACTCGACAGCACGCACAATCCTTCGTACCTGCCGCAACAATGACACCATCTTCAAGGATGAGTTCAAGACCCACGTCAAGGACACCTTCGAGGACGAGGTTGCTGACATCCTCATCCGCACCCTTGACCTAGCCGGATGGTTGGGTATCGACATCGAAGCACACGTCGAAGCTAAACTTAAGTACAACGCAACACGACCCAACAAACATGGCCGCAACTTCTAACATCTACGACAAGCTGTTCGAGCAAGCTGTTGCGTATGAGTCACAGCTTTTGTTTCAACTGCATCAGTACGCACTAGACCGAAACATCCTGCCTGTGGATGAGGTGGTACTACAAGTCAAGCAACAACTCACCGAGGTGACAGACGTTCTCGGATTCCTGTCACCAAAAACAACACGTTACAAAAACAAATAGAGAGATGAACGCAGAAGATTTTATTAAGCAGCTAATTGAAAAGTACGACAATCCATCCTTTGATGCAGAAGAAGAATGGTGGGATTGGGGAAATGTAAGTGATGCACACCATCACGGAGTTGAGCAAGGTACGCAGTACATCATAGACCAGTTAAAAACCTTTAACACCAAAGAGACATGAAGCCTAGAAAATGTAAACCTTCCCTCGAAGAGAAAATAGCAGCACTCAACGAGTCTACGCCCAAGCGTATAGACCAACTCGTAACAGCGGGAATGGATAATTTGGATGCTACATCATCGAACAAACCAATAGAGAGATGACACAGAGATTCCAACGACGACACCTGACCGCAGGTGAGACACAACTCAAGCGCATGACCCGACGAACCGGGGCTGCGTCAGTAAAGACAAATCCAAAGACAACCAAATGAAAGTATTGTTAGTAGCAGCAATCGCTGCATTGATGAGCATGACTGCACAATCGCAGAGCGTGTTCGTATTTACCACCTCATCCGGTGAGGTTGGTGTAGTAGATAACGGTGTAGATAACAGCATCGTAGCAATCAATGGGGAGATGTACCAGACCGAGCCCGTGCAGTGGTCTATGCGTGGCGAGACAGCCATCCTCGAGGTGATTGTTATTGAGCCCGCCGTGACCATCAAGTTCATGCGTAACGGCAATGAGATAGCATGCGCTGTAACCAATGACGAGGAGGTGCACTACCCAAAGGTGTACGGCATGCGTGTAGTTAAGCTACGCAAGTACCGCAAGGAGGTGAGTGACTTCGTCCCCCTTAAATCAGTAGTAGTACAAACACAACCACAAGTTCAATAGTAATGAAGAAACTTATTATCATGGCCCTCGCAGCAATGGCCTCACTGACCTCAGTGGAAGCTGCAGCACAATACAAAGCAACCGTTACAGATAACCCATTTGACGGCAAGACCGTCGCCGCTCGGACGGGTATTGACAAGACCCTCTACTTCGTTCAATGGAATGACGCTCGCATGGAGATGCGTCTTTGGGATGGATATATTTGTACTGACGACTTAGTATCCCTCAACATTGCTGTCCTTGTGGGTGGAGATTGGAAAAAAATGACGGTCCCTATGAAGCCAAGCGACACTCGAGAATTCATGTACATTCGGGTAGTTCCAAGTAGCCCGCTCATGGAGTTGTTTGATTGGATGAAGGCCGGCACAACTGTTAAGCTGCGATACAGTAACGCCCACTGCTCAAGTGAGCAGTCCACGTTTAGCGCAGCGGGATTCACTAAGGCAATCTCAAAGTTTGCCATGCCAAGCCCAGAGGACTTACCAAGGGGTACGTATGTGTTTCAGAAGAATCCAGACGCTACTCCACTAAATGAGCTGCACTTCACTAGCGCGACCTTGGTTGTGAACGGAGTCAAGCGACCCGAAACCCCCGGGGGTGCAATCGTTATCGAGTATGAAGATTGTGTTGCTCTCAAGACACGAGCAAGGAACTCCGACAAGACGATTACCTTTCGTCAATCTAAAAACTCATTCGTTAACGAGGACGGGGAGATTAGGTTGTATGTGACTAAGAATAACTACTACATCCTCTCAGGTCTAATTAAGTAATGATAACATCACTTGTACTCGGCTTGGTCTGCGGCGCAGTTATCTGTACCGTGGGCTGGGTCGTTCTCACACTATCAGTTAAAGGGGACCCGAAGATGGCGATGAACTTCATCGGCGCAGGGTTCTTCATCAAGGTCGTAGTATCTGGCTTGCTGTGCTACGTCATCCCCCTCTGCTTCCCTGAGATTGTGCGCCTACAGTTTGGTGCCATGATGGGTCTGGTTGTAGCACTGGGCATACCAACGCAAGCTGTTCTCCTGACGAGCAGGGAAAAATAAAATGTTAAAATCCTTGACTCGTATGTATCTGTCTCATATATTTGCGCCAGTTCTTTGACGTACTGACAGACACACTTCCCTCACGCCATGCTATGCAGGAGGCTGAACCGGTTCGACTCCGGTGAGGGGAGCCAAGGTAAGGGACCCACCTAAAGAGGTACCCAACACACAATTAATAACTAGTTGTGGGTGAAAATCTAGGGATAGCTGGGGAGGCGGGGGCCTCCTCAGCATTTGCTCGGGTAGCTCAACCGGATAGAGCGTCAGTTTCCTAAACTGAAGGTTGGGGGTTCGATTCCCTCCCTGAGTACCAAGTTCTTTTATTAGTAATTTTTTAAACAGTAGTAAGATGAGTGCAATCATCAAAGCATCAATCGACTTGAGCAAAATTGACAAGTCACGAATCGTAACCGGTAAGAATGGACGTCAGTACTATGACTTCACTATTGCAGTAAACGATGAGACTTCTCAGTACGGCGACAACGCCAGCATCTTTGACTCACAAACCAAAGAGCAGCGTGACGCTAAGGCTGACCGCAACTACCTCGGCAATGGTCGTGTAGTATTCGTCAGCGGTGACGGTGTAACCATCGCAGAGAAGGTTGACCGTAACGCCACCCCATCAGCCACCAACAACGCGGCTGTACCACAGAACGACGGACTGCCGTTCTAAATCTAACGGACGACGAGAAGGGCCGGGGTTAACGCCTCGGCCTTTTTTGTCCCACAAACTTCAGATACATGACAGAGTTTAAGCAAGGCTACATAGCCGGCCACAGCGCCCTGATGAATGAGATAAAATCCCGATGCAGGGAGATGGTAAACGCAGGGGAAGGTGAGTACAACTCAGCAGACAATAGCTTTGTCCTCGACATATTCAACCTACTTGCATCTATTAAACAACCAACCAATGAGTGACCAGCTGTTATTCTGTGAGCGCATCAATGAACTGTTGATGGAGGATGCGTCCCTCTACGCCGCACTCGGTACCGATTCAACACCGGGAGAACGACGCACAGTACGAGCACAGTCTCGTCGCATCTACGAAGAGATTAAGCAACACAATAAAGAACTGGGAGAGGAACTGCTCTCCACATTAAAGT
>Ga0213865_10002397_pt1 | contig 11787 bp, 9 predicted proteins | sample PICome_6_FD_160100 | JGI IMG/M metagenome (GOLD analysis project Ga0213865, IMG submission 160100) | Coastal seawater microbial communities near Pivers Island, North Carolina, United States - PICO282 | ecosystem: Environmental > Aquatic > Marine > Coastal | place: USA: North Carolina | collected...
CCTCTAAATGCAAAGATGAGCTTTTTCAGCATGTATATAAAAACAATAATCTAGAATACAAATCTTCATTAAGGGGATTTAATAGTAAGCTTTATTCTCTGTTTAAATCTCATTATGATAATTTAAAGGTTTCTCAATCAATTCAATCTTTATTTAAGGGTGATATTGTTAACGAAACTGAAAATCAGTCAGCATTGCATCATGTTTACAGAGATACGCATGCTTCCTCTTCAAACAATTTTGCTTCTGCAGAATTAATAGAATCTTGCCGTTTAAATATTGATAAATGTATTGGACTTAAACAGAACTTAATTAAAAAAGGTATTAAAAACGTTGTTACTATTGGTATTGGTGGTTCTTTTGAGGGACCTAAATTATTAATTGAAACACTAACTACTGAGAATGATAGAAGCTTTAAGCATATTTTTTTAACCGGACCGGATACAGTTGAATTTAATGAAACAGTTAAACCATTAAATCAAGAAGATACTTTTTTTATTGTTTCCTCTAAGTCATTCAGCACTGATGAAACTCTGCAAAGTATGGCTTTATCTAAAGCATGGCTGGAAACAAAATGTAAATTTGAAGATCACTTTATAGCCATTACCTCTCAGCCAGATAAAGCTCAAAACTTTGGCTTCAAAGAAAACATAATTGAATTTCCAAATGAAATTGGAGGAAGATATTCAATGTGGTCTCCAATTTCACTTCCAGCAATATTAGAACTTGGTGAAAATTTTAAAGATTTTTTGATTGGAGGTCATGAAGCAGACAATCTTCTGCTCAGTGATGATGATTATAATGATTTTATAAATTTATTATCTTTTAGTGATGTTTGGTATAACAATTTTGATAATAAACACATCAGAGTTCTTCTCTTATATAGTTGGAAAATGAGATTTTTTTCTGATTATGCTCAGCAACTTGAAATGGAATCTATTGGAAAGCAAGCAAACCCTAATTCAATATTTAAAAATACTGGTCAGGTTATTTTTGGGGGTTTTGGCTCTACAGCCCAACATAGTTATTTTCAATTACTGCACCAAGGTACAGCTTCTGCATGTGCAGATATTTTTACTATTGAATCAAGTAAAAGCACAAATAAATTGTTATATGCTCAATCACAGGCACAAGCAGGTCTTTTATCAAATGGACCCAATGAAGAGCTAGAATCATTTGAGCAAGTAAATGGAAATGTTCCTACAAACCTATTCATACTCAAAGAATTAAATCCAAAAACTCTAGGATTTTTAATTGCAACTTGGGAGCACAGAACTTATGTGAGTGCAAAAATGCTCCAAATCAATCCTTTTGATCAATACGGTGTAAGTGCTGGAAAAATTTTTGCTAAAAAATATTTAGATGAATATGGCGGTTGATCTTAAAAAGGTTCCATCAACACCAGGCGTATATAAATTTTTTAGCAAAACTGAAATTATTTATATTGGGAAAGCTAAAAATTTAAAAAAAAGAGTCTCAAGTTATTTTGGTAACTCATTCAAAGACAGAAAAACCTCACAAATAAAATTTTTAACAGATAGGATTGAAACCTTTACGACTAAAAATGAAGTTGAGGCGCTGTTATTAGAACAAACATTAATCAAAGAAAACAAACCGAAGTTTAATATCCTACTTAGAGACGACAAAACATATCCTTACATATATTTTTCTCTTGCTCATGGTTATCCAGGCATTTATTTAAAAAGAACAAAAAAAGCAGTTAATTCAAGTTATTATGGTCCCTTCGTCAGCTCCGGAGCTGTAAAAAAATCTATAAAAGAAATCCAAAAAATTTTTAAACTTAGAAACTGTAATGATTCTACTTTTTCAAATAGATCTAGACCTTGTATAGAGTTTCAAATGAAGAGGTGTTCCGCACCGTGTGTAAAAAATATAAGAAAAATTGATTACTTTGAGGACGTAGAATCTGCAAAATCATATTTGTCTTCATCTGATTCACAGACTATAGGGCTTCTAAAGAATGACATTCAAAAAGCATCTAGTGAGTTAGATTTTGAAAAAGCTGCAGATATAAGGGACAGGCTAAAAAGAATTGAGCTTATTCACGAAGAACAGTCTGTAGTTACCGTTGCAAAAGATATAGATATATTTTCTGTACATGCAGAAAATAACTATATAGGTATCTCAATAATAGTAGTTAGAAAAGGAAAAATTAGAGGAACAAAAACCCATCTTGTAAAAAAAGCTTTTTTTGAATCTATTGATTCAGTATATCAAATGGCGGTTATTAACTTTTATGATTCTCAGTTAGATATTCCAAAAAAAATTTTATGCACAAACCTACTTGAAAGCAAAGAACTGATTTGCAAGGTGCTAAAAAAGAAGTTCAATGTAAATGTACAAATTATTCATAGTCCAAATAAATCCATTCGACCTATTTATAACTTATGTAAGCTTAATGCAAAACAAATAATTGAAAATCATTTAAGCAAGTCAGATAAATATAATTTTGCATTTGATGATTTAAAAAATCATATTGGACATAAAAAGGATATAAAAAAAATTGAGGCATATGATGTAAGTCATATTTCTGGAAACCATGCTGTAGCATCATGTATTGTTTATACAAATCAGGGACCAAGCAAGAAAGAATATAGAATATTTAATATACCAAAAGAGTTATCAGCAAATGACGTTGGTTCTTTGGAGCATGTTATTCAAAGAAGAATAAAATATTATGACAATAAAGAAATAAAACCTGACTTAATTCTTATTGATGGGGGTAAAAATCAATTGAATTTTTCTCAAGCTGTAATTGCAAATTCTGGACATACAAATATAAAAGTTATATCAATTGTTAAAGGCATAAAAAGAATAAGAGCAACAGAAACAGTGTTATCACAAGATGGAATAATTGAATTCAGCAAGGACTCTAAAGGCTATTTATTATTGCAAGAAATAAGAGACGAATCTCATAGGTTTGCTATTAATGCTCAAAGAAAAAAGAAGAATTCAAAAAATAGAAAGTCTGAGTTAGATAATATTGAGGGAATTGGTGATGTCTTAAAGAAGAGACTTTTACTTAATTTTAAAAGTTTAAAAAATATTAAATCATCAAAAATAGAAGATTTAATGACTGTAAAAGGTATTAATGTCAAAATAGCAGAATTAATTAAAGAAAAGCTCTAACTTGTGACCACCTTAATAAATATATTAACATTATCAAGAATTCTCTTAGCGGCTATAATTTTTGTGCTTTTAATGTCACCAGATGGATATTTGTTGGCACTAGTCCTATTTTTTTTAGCAGGAGTTACAGATTATTTTGACGGTTATCTAGCCCGAAAATATAATGCAGTATCTCAACTTGGCGAGATACTAGATCCAATTGCAGATAAAATTCTTATTCTTTTTGTATTAATTGGACTTGCAATAAACCTTTCTAGTTATTTAATTGGTTTTATAGGATCAATAATAGTTACAAGAGAGATTTGGGTTGGAGCTTTAAGAGACTTAAATGCTCGAAATGGAAAAAGTGATGCAACTAAAGTTACTTTTCTTGCAAAAATTAAAACTTCTATTCAGCTATTTACATTAGCCATCTATTTACTTGGATTAACAATAAACAATATGTTAGTTATTATTATCGGAGACATATTCTTGTTCATTTCTTTTTTTATAACTCTCTATACGGGCTTTATTTATTCATTAAATACCTTTAAATCAGAATGAAAATAGTTGTCGTAAGCGGTGGTTTTGATCCTATTCATTCTGGACACATAGAATATTTTAAATCAGCAAAAGAATACGGAGATAAGTTAATAGTTGCTTTGAATAGCGATGAATGGTTAGAAAAAAAGAAAGGTAAATTTTTTATGCCATTCTTAGAGAGATTTTCAATAGTAAGCGCAATAAATTATGTAGACGAAGTTATAGATTTTGATGATGATCATATGGGCTCTTGTATAAAAGCATTAGAGAAAATTAAAAAGGAACATCCAAATGATGAAATTTATTTTGCAAATGGCGGTGACAGAAATGATAAAAATATACCTGAGATGGAGGTTGAGGGAATTAATTTCTTATTTTCTGTTGGAGGTGATGATAAAAAAAACTCTTCTTCTTGGATTCTTAATAAGTGGCAATATTATTTCGAAGAAAGAAAATGGGGATCATTTTTTAATCTTTTCCAATCAAAAAATATCAAAGTTAAAGAATTAATTGTAAATCCTGGTAAAGAGATTAGTTTCCAAAGGCATTTTAAAAGAAATGAAATTTGGTTAGTAAGTTCAGGCTCTTGTTATGTTAATTTCGCAAATAATAATAATTTACAAGATATAAAAAAAATCAAGTTAAATAAATTTGATCACTATGTTGTTAAAGCAGAAGATTGGCATCAGATAACCAATAATTTTAAAGAGCCAGTGCATTTGATAGAAATTCAATATGGATCTGAATGTATCGAAGACGATATTGAAAGAATATAAAACTATTATAAATGTTTTACTTTCAATAATGTAACTATTGTATACAATACGCTCTTCAAGGGCTGGATGGCAGAGTGGTTATGCAGCGGCCTGCAAAGCCGTTTACGCCGGTTCGATTCCGGCTTCAGCCTCCATAATTTGCACATATTTTTAATATTTAAAAGTATAATAAGCAATGGTATCTATTGACTTGCCCGAGTGGTGGAATTGGTAGACACAAGGGACTTAAAATCCCTCGATAGAAATATCGTGCCGGTTCAAGTCCGGCCTCGGGTACCATTCAAAATATAAGGAATTTATTACAAATAATGTTTAAACTTCCAAAACAAGATTTAGTTAATTTAGCTAAAGAATTTTCTAATGATTTTAATACTTTCAATAAAAAATCATTTCTCATAACAGGAGGTACTGGATTTATTGGTAAGTGGTTAATCGCAACATTAAATGAGCTAAATAAAAGAAACGATTTTAATATTTCACTCACAATACTAACAAGAGACAAGAATAAATTCATAAGTACTTTCGCTGATGATAAAGATATAAAAAATCTTGAGTTCATAGAATCTGATATTCGTTATTTAGATAAGATAGATAACAAAGAATTAAATTTTGATTATATTATTCTTGGAGCTAATGATGCGACATATAACTTTAGTCTAAATCCTAATTTACTTACAGAAACTTTAATTAGTGGAACAAGATTGTTGATTGAAAAGTTTGTAACTAATAAGACTAAGAAAATTTTGCATTTAAGTTCAGGTGCAGTTTATGGAGATATAGCTGAGTGCGGTCGCGGCATAAAAGAAAATGATAAAGCAAATTTTGACATAACAAATCTTGGATCAATGTACGGAATTTCAAAATTATTAGTTGAATCAATTCTAAATGATTTGAGTATTAAAAAAGATATTAAAATTATTAATGCAAGATGTTTTGCATTTGTGGGGCCTTATTTACCATTAGATAAGCATTTTGCTATAGGTAATTTTATAAATAATTGTTTAAATTCCGAGTCAATTTTAGTTAATGGGGATGGGTCTCCTGTTCGAAGTTATATGTATGCAGCAGATATGGTTAAAGGCCTTTTAAAAAGCTTGAAATCGAAAAAATCTTTGGCGATTAATATTGGTTCAGATAAAGCTGTGTCTATAAGTGATCTTGCAAATTTAGTTTCTAATGAGTTAGGAAATCCAAATGTGATTATAAGTAATAATGGTGAATCACACCCTGAAAAGTCTAATTATTATTTACCAGATATTACCTTGTTAAAATCACTGGGCTATGAAGAATCATATGATTTAAAATCTTCAATAACAAAGACGTATAAATTTTATAAAAATCTTCAATAACTTAAAAAGTTGGCAAGGGATGGCTTTCAGCTTTCAAGCGATCTTCAATCATTGGTATACGTTTTTCATCCTCAGCATGAACATTTCCGTAATACCTTCTTTTACTTACCAACCAAAGGTATTCGAACTCAACAGCATGCAAAATAGCATCTTTCATTACTGGACGAGTGTCCTTAGCGTTAAAAACAACTTTTCGAGTTTCAAATTTATCTATTAAATCTTTATCAGTAAAGTAATTTATATTTTCAATAGCATCTGTTGATATGCCACCACCCATGGCAGTTTTAAATCCTGCTGCTTTTGATTTTGTGAAAACTTTCTCAACAACATCAGTTATTTCTTGAGTTTCTATTTTATCTCTACCGTAACCATAAGATCCAACTAAATCGACTCTACCCACTGTAATGCTAGATAGGCTTTTTATTTTGTCTAATTTAAGGATCTCATCAAAATTTTCACATGCTGTTTTTGTTTCAATGTTAACAGCAAATTCAATTTCTTCAGCATTATCTTTTGCGACATAGGTATCAATAGCATTTAAAAATTTACCAACAGCAAAAGGTGTTTCAGCCATTGGAGCAACAATTCCTTTGGCTCCCAAGGAAAGTCCCATATATATATCTGTGATTGCTTCAACACCGCCTATTTTTAAAATTAATGGGAGATTTGCTGCACTAATAATATCCTTCAATCGCATTAATTCTTCCATTCGACTTGCTTCAGCCTCGAATTCTGCTTTAATTTCAAAAACACCATATTCACTTGAGAGTTTCTTAAGCACATCGACCATCTTTCTTTCAATAATATTCATGAAATATCGCCTCTAATCTGATAAGTACAAAGTCATTTGATAATTAAAACCTTCAGGTCAATTATATCATTTAAAGTATATTTTTTTAAATGTATTTAAAATACTTTTTATACTTTGACTGATCAACATCTGGTGACATTAGATGAATCGGAGCACTTACCATACTTCCATTCTTTGTGATTTTACTGGTTATTTTGGGGAAATAAGTTTGTTCGGGATCAACAGGTACAACAATTATTGCGGCGCCTTCTTTATCAATGAATTTTTGGAGCTTAGATAGATTTTGTACATCACTAGGTTTCAACTTTTCATATTTTAAACCATATGCTTTTGCTAATAATTTAAAGTCTGGCATTCCTAAGCCACTTGCTTCATCGCAACCAACATAGTCACCACCAAAATAAGATTTTTGTGTCATACGAATGCTTGCATAGCCATTATCATAAAATATAATAATTTTAAGATTTAGTTTATTCACCTTTACAGTCCCAAGCTCTTGCAGGTTTTGTGTGAAACCTCCATCTCCCTCAACTAAGATTACTCTTTTTTTTTGGTCAGCCAAGCAACAACCTATTGCGCCTGATAGACCATAACCCATTGAGGCTAGGCCTTTATTTGTAATAATTGATTGATTAGATTTCTGCTCAAATGATTGCATTGAACTCGTGAAAGCTCCTCCACTGCTACAGGGTATAAAAACATCTTTTTTATTTAGTACTTTGGATAGTTGATTTATAAAATAAAAAGGTGAAATAAATTCATCTCCAGTTTTATTATCTTCAATCAAAGGGAAATTTTTCTTTATGTCAGCACAGTAATCAATCCAATCATTCACTTCTGCAGGATCAATTTCATTTAGAAGATAATGCAAAAAGTTATTTCCATCTGAATGAATTTTTAAGTACTTATCTGGATGCGGTTTATTTAGTTCATTTTTATCAATATTAACATGTATAATTTTTGCGGATTTACCAAATGATTTCCAATTAAAGCCAGTTTGTTGAAGGCCTAGTCCGGTTCCAATCGCTATTATTAAATCAGCTTGTTGAATAATAATATTTGCATAACGCTGACCCCAGGTATTCGGTCTTCCAAAATATAATCTATTTTCTGAAGAGATGTTTGTAATCCCATTCCATGTTGTTTGTATTGGAATGTTCAATTTTTTTGAAAGAGACTTATATCTCAATATCTCTTTTGTATTTACGCCGGAACCAAGAAGGATTATAGGCCTTTTCGATTTCTTTATTTGGCTCTTAACAATTTTTTTATGTTTATCAAAATTAGGAATTAATTTCTGTGAGAAATTAGGCAAATTAACAATTGATGGATTAATTTTAATTTTTTTGGCCTGCACATCAAGAGGCATTTCTATGAAAACTGGTCCTTTTCTTCCAGAAGAAGACTCATTAATTAGCTTATCTAATGATAACCCAACTACCGGCTTATCTATTCTTAAAGAAATTTTTGTTATTGGCGAACAAATAGATGCTCCATCAATCTCTTGTATGCCATTTTGTCTTTGTTTTTGTGATTTTAAATCAGCTTTTTTTACCTGTCCTCCAATTATAAGGAGTTCTCTACTTTCTAAATATGATCCAGCAACACCAGTCATGGCATTAGTTATTCCTGGTCCAGCAGTAACAAGAACAAATGCTCTATACTTCTTTTTATTTCTATAATTAAACTCATTAAAATACTCACATGCTATGGTTGCTCCAACCTCATGCACAAAAGGAATCATTTTAAAATGACTTCTAGAGCTATCAAGAAGATGCATGATGTTACCACCAGCTACAAACATACAGTGGGTGTAACCTTTTTTCTTTAATTTATCAGCAATGTAATCTGAATATTTCAAGCTATTTCTTTAATTATTGTTTCAAATTCGTCATGAAGATCAAAATGATTTTTGTTGAACTCAACTTCTTTTATGTGCTTCCCGTAAGGCAAAATAAACTTATAAAGGTTATCGTTATGTTTCTTGTCGTTTTTAAGAGATTCAAAAAGAATTTCGATATTTATATCTTTAAAGATCTTGAATACTTTCATTGGCAGGAGACTGATAATCATTTTGCATACTTTATTTATATTGTGTTTATTGTCAATATATTCTTTTTTTAGCGAATAATTAGTAGCAATTAAAATACCCAGGCCAACAGCATATCCATGTTCAATTTGATGTGATGATGCTTTTTCAACTGAATGGCCAAAAGTGTGTCCAAGATTGAGCAGTCTTCTTTTACCCATATCAAACTCATCTTCCTCAATAATCATTTTTTTTGAGAATAGACTCAACAAACTAATTTCTTGCAAGTACCCATGATTTTTTTCTTTACATAACTTGAAGACATCTTCAAAAGTGTCTTTGTAAGCATAAGATATTTTGAGGGCTTCAATTAAGCCTTGATTAATTTGGTCGGTATTTAATGTCTTACAAAAATTGATAAAACAGAAAACTTCAGAAGGAGGGAAAAATGTTCCTAATAAATTTTTTGCTTTTCCTGTATTAATAGATGTCTTGCCACCAATGCATGAATCTACCATTGAAAGATATGTAGTTGGATAAAGTTTGTAATCTATACCTCTCATGTAAATACTTGAAACAAACCCTCCAACATCCTGAATAATTCCTCCACCTATCACCGCTATCTTTGAATCTCTGCTAATTTTTAATTCTGTCATTTTGTCTATAATTACTTCAGATGACTTGAGTGTTTTAGTTTCTTCGTTTGCATCAATATAAAGCACTATTTTGCTATCTAAATTTTTTACAAAAGATGATGCTTTAAAGTAAGAATCAATAATATAAAATTTACATTCAGATAAATCTGAAATTAAGTGACTGAGATCATCTGAGATCTTTACTTTATATGAGGTTAGTGATGATTTAACTTCAAACTGTTCTGATTTTTGAATAGCCATAGTCGATTTTTATAAATTCACCTGTAATTCCTTCAGCAGCATCGGAACACAACCATAATGCAGTTTTAGCTACTGAACTTGATTTAATTAATTTGTTATAACCATTACTATTTTTTAAATTTGATAACTGATTTTTTGTAAGGTTTTTACTTGTCATTTCATTATCAATTGCACCAGGAAGAATGCCATTAACCATTATTCCTTTTTTTGCAAGATCATTTGATAAAGATAGTACCAAGCCTTTAATTGCGGATTTTGATATTGAGTATGAAAGTTTTTCTTGTCTAGACAGCTCTTGCCATATTGAGCTAACTATACAAATTTTTGCATTATTCGCCAATAAATTGTTTGAAATCATCCACGATAATGTTTCAAGAATATAAGTAACATTTACATCGAAAACTTTTTTATAAATATTTATATCTATATTAAAAATAGAGTCATTAGTATTTATGCCTTGAGCCCAAATTACGCCATGAATAGATTTTTCAGATAAATTTAATTTCTTTAAATCAGCTTCAGTTGAAATTTTTTTATATTCTTTGTTATCGAGCTTACTTGATATAGCCATAACATCGAAGAGCTTACTTGAAGAATTTACAGAATTATATTCACTTATGATGGCACTTCCTATTGAGCCAGAAGCTCCAAATACTAAAATTTTTTTAAGCATTATAAATTACCAAATCTTCCATGGAGCATTTCCTGCCTTATAAAGATCCTCTAAAATACTTCTTTCTCTAATTGTATCCATTGGCTGCCAAAAGCCATTATGTTTGTATGAATTTAATTGATCTTCATTTGTTATTGTCTTAAGTGGCACATCCTCCCATGGCATATGATCACCGTCAATATATTTAAATATGTCAGTCTCAAGCACAAAAAAACCTCCATTGATCCATGTTTGTCCTTTCTTTGGCTTTTCATCGAACTTACGCACATTTCCATCATCTTCAATATCGAGAACTCCAAATCTACCTGGCGGATTGACAGCTGTAACTGTTGCTATTTTTTTTGAATGCTTATGATTCTTAATTACATCTGTAATGTTGATGTCACCAACTCCATCACCGTATGTGAATAAAAAAGTTTCACCAGTAGGTATATATTCTTCAATTCTTTTTAATCTACCACCAGTCTGAGTATCTTGACCAGTATCAACGCATTTCACATTCCAATCCTCAGCATTGTTATCCGAAAGACTAAAATCATTCTTAGACAATTTAAATTCAATATTTGAATTATGGAGTGCATAATTATAGAAATATTCTTTTATATAATAACCTTTGTAACCGCAACAGATAATGAAGTCTTTTATGCCATATGATGCATATATTTTCATGATATGCCAAAGTATTGGCTTACCACCAATCTCTACCATAGGTTTAGGCTTATCATAGGTTTCTTCAGATAATCTAGTTCCTAATCCGCCAGCCAAAATAACAGCTTTCATAAGTTTTTTGTAAAGTTAAAACGGATATTTTAATGCAATTAACAAAAATATGTAATTTAAATACATGCATATCATATTTAATAAATGACTTATTAGTAACAATTTTTGATTTATAATTATCCTATTCTAAGGACTATAAGGATTAAAAATGAATGATTTTATAAGAGTGCCATATGGCTCAACCGTTCATGGAGACGAAGAGATTAATGCCGTCGTTGAGGTATTAAAGACAACCACTCAAATGTCTAAAAATGTTCGTGAATTTGAAGCGAAAGTAGCCAAAAAATATGAACACGACTATGGAATAATGGTAAATTCTGGATCTTCTGCTCTTTATTTATCAATGGAGGCACTTAATTTACCTAAAGGTTCTGAGGTTATTACACCAGCTTTGACTTTTGGAACAACTGTTGCCTGTATTGTTAATAGCGGATTAGTACCAGTATTCGTTGATGTCAAAGAAGATACTTATTGTATTGATGAGACAAAAATTGAAGAAAATATAAATGAAAATACCTCAGCAATTGTAGCGCCTGATTTGATGGGAAATATTTGCGAATGGCCAATTATTAGAAAGATAGCTGATAAACATAATTTAAAAATACTTGTTGATTCAGCAGATACCATTGGTGCCACATATGATGGAGTTTCTACTGGGAGTTTTGCTGATATTGCGATTACAAGCTTTTATGGTTCTCATATTATTAATGGAGCTGGAAATGGAGGAATGATAGTTACCTCAGATAAATCGGTAGCAGATAAATGCAGTCTATTAAGATCTTGGGGAAGAAGTTCATCTTT
>Ga0213865_10002399_pt1 | contig 11779 bp, 11 predicted proteins | sample PICome_6_FD_160100 | JGI IMG/M metagenome (GOLD analysis project Ga0213865, IMG submission 160100) | Coastal seawater microbial communities near Pivers Island, North Carolina, United States - PICO282 | ecosystem: Environmental > Aquatic > Marine > Coastal | place: USA: North Carolina...
GGCTCGGGCTGGGTCGCCAGTGCCGGTGCTCTGATTTATTCCGCGGCGGCGAAAGAAAATCGTTACGCATTACCAAATACCCGCTTCCTTTTGCATGAACCGCGGGGCGGCGTTGGTGGTCAGGCCTCTGATGTTGCCATTCAGGTCCGCGAGATTGTCCGGATGCGGGAACGATTGAACAAGATCTTTGCCGCCGCGACAGGCCAGCCGCTTGAGAAGATCAAGGCCGATACCGACCGTGATCATTGGATGAGTGCGGAAGAGGCTGTTGAATATGGCCTGGTCAATAAAATTGTGAGCCATCACCGCGAATTATAGTGGCTCAGGTGCTTGGGACGCAGGGCGGGGTGACCCGCTTTGCACCCGCCTGAGCGAAGATCGTCAAATATTTAAAATAATGACCAGCCCGATCAATGGCTGTGGTAATCGGAGCTGCGACGCCGGGCCAGTTGGTTGGGGGTGCGTCCTAGCGTCCGAGCTCTTTCATCGCATCGTCAAGCCCCTGCAAGGTCATCTCGAACATCCGGTCAGGGCCGATTAATTCACGGATCAGCTGAATTGATCCGGTATAATCCCATGCCCCTGACTTGACAGGGTTTAGCCACGCGAAATTCGGATATTGCTGGACAAAGCGCTGTATCCACAACCCGCCGGCTTCATCATTCCAGTGCTCGACCGAGCCGCCGGAATAGGTGATCTCATACGGGCTCATCGTTGCGTCTCCGACTACGATGACTTTGTAATCGCTGGGATATTTATTGAGAACGTCCCAGGTTGGGATCACATCACTGCGCCGCCGGCGATTGTCCTTCCAAAGCCCTTCATAGGGGCAATTGTGGAAGTAGAAATATTCGAGATTTTTGACCTCTGCCCGGGCGGCCGAGAATAATTCTTCGCAGACTTTGATGTGCGGATCCATTGACCCGCCGACATCGAGCAATAGCAAAACCGAGACCGTATTGCGCCGCTCGGGTCTCATTTCGATATCAAGATATCCTTGTCTCGCAGTATTCTTGATCGTCGAATCCAGATCTAGCTCATCTGCAGACCCTGACCGCGCCCATTTGCGCAGACGTTTGAGTGCGATTTTGATGTTACGCGTGCCGAGCTCGACGCTGTCATCATAATTTTTGAATTCGCGCTTGTCCCAAACCTTTGTTGCACGACGATGGCGGGATTTTTCCTGCCCAATCCTGACCCCTTCGGGATTGTATCCATTGGCGCCAAACGGCGATGTGCCGCCGGTACCAATCCATTTATTACCGCCCTCATGACGTTTCTTCTGTTCTTCGAGCCGTTTTTTCAGCGTTTCCATAAGCTTCTCGAAGCCACCGAGTTTTTCAATTTCGTCCATTTCCTCTTTGCTGAGGAATTTTTCCGTGACCTTGCGCAGCCATTCATCAGGAAGGTCCTGAACATCAACCGCGTCGGCAAGGGTATCGAGCCCTTTGAAGACATGGCCGAACACCTTGTCGAATTTGTCGATATGACGCTCGTCCTTCACCAGAGCCGTTCTTGCGAGGAAGTAGAAATCCTCAACATCGCGGCCGATAACCTGCTTATCCATGGCCTCCATGAGAGAAAGATACTCCCGGAGTGTGACCGGTACTTTCGCATCACGCAATTCATTGAAAAAGTGCAGAAACATATCTGATCTCCCGTCGACTTTATATATTTAGACTGTCGTGAGGGAACATCCAAGCCTGACCCTGCGAAACCGTACTGATTTTCCTTGCAAGCCTGTCCTTTGTCAGCGGGCCCCGGCGTGAATCATTTCTGGCAGTTTTGATGACCGGCTATTTTTAGCAAATACAGTCACGATAAGAGGATAAATAAATGAATATTGATACAATTATGTAATAGTGCCATACAACACTTGTCATTCGTGACGTAAACAAAAAAATAAATTTTATAAAGGGAGAGAAATTATGGAAGAAATGCAAATCTGGAACTTGTTTCAAAGTGCCCGCATTGCCGGCGCCCTGAGCGCCATTGGAATCATTCTTGCAATCTGGCTGGCTCTGCGTGTGGCAGCAGCAACCCGCGCGTCAGATGAAACCAATATTATCACGAGGCTTCTTTCAACGGTCTTCTGCGGAACAGTCGTACTGTCTGCATGGATGGGCTTCGCTCAGAATGTCACAAGCTGGGCGCTGACAGCTCGGTCATTAGAGGATCTGCAAGCCTCGGGAACTGAAATTTCAGAAACCGCGACGGGCTTTATCGCTTATGTCGGGACCACCGATCCGGTAACGACCCCGACACCGGTTGGCATGGTTTTTGTTGGTGTTGTCGGTTTGATGATGCTGGCACAAATCTGGATGCCGAAGAAAAGCTAAGGCGATCTTTTTGGGCGGGGCTGCCGATTGCAGCCTCGTCTTATTTTTTCCGGGGCTTCAGGATGGTTGGCTGATCTAAACGGGTGGTCAGCCGTGACAAATTCTGGTCAGCCGCTATAAAGCTTTATCCTGACAGCCTAATTATAAAGATACGCATACATATCGCGGCCAGTTTCAAACATCGGAAAACCATGCATTGCGGGCCGCAGCGTGGTTCAGGCGTGCGACCTGTCCATCTCGATTTCAAGCATCGAAACTTCGCTGCTGAGCCAGGCATAGTGCCGCTCAAGCCGCATTAGAACCGGTACATCAATCTCGACCCGACTGGCAACTTCCTCGCGCCAGGCCTCGAGTATGCGAACCTGCATTTTCAGCCATTCAAGCATTTTTTGATCGTGAATAATCTGCATGACAGTCTCCATCACTTTGTTGAGAATGATTCTCATAAACCATGCCCTCTATTATTGCAAGTGATTCTCAATAAGTATTGGGCGGTTTGCGCATGCTACCGGTGCCCATTCTGATTTGCGTTAATCTGTGATCTGCGAAAACAGCTATGCTGCTGGGCTGTGTAGCCGTATTGAAGCCGGCCTATGGTGGCCGGATAAATCAGTCAGGTGAGAAAGAATGCAAATTATAGGCTATGCTGTTGTTGGTGATGATGATCATATTGCAGACGCTGAGGGGCGGATGCCTGACGTCTTAAAAAATGATGCCGAATGGGCTTTCTTTCAGACGGGGCTCGACGCGGCGGATGTGATTGTCCTTGGCCGTCTCAGCCATGATGTCACCCCGAACCCGGCCCGGCGAAGACGGCTTGTGATGACCCGGTCGGTTGCGCATTTCGACCGGCAGGGCGACACCGTAATGTGGAATCCGGAGGGTGCCTCGCTCGCGGCGGCATTGTCCGCGTTTGATTGTGTTGTTGAGCGGCTCGCTATTACGGGCGGTCGCGACGTATTTGACTTTTTTCTGACAGGTGAGAACCGGTTCAGCGTGTTTCATCTAAGCCGGGTTTATGGCGCGCGCGTGCCGGATGGAACCGGCGTATTCGGCGCGGTCAAAACGCAGGGGCTGGCCGCTACCGACATCCTTCGCGCCGCGGGATATCGCCAGGAGCCGGTAAAAATTCTTGATCCCGGGGTCGAATTGCTGAGCTGGACTGATCCTCGGCGCTGATCAGCTTCGAACCTCTAGTGCCAGTTCGGCGTCTTCCCGACGCCGGATCGCGCTTGCGACAACATAGGCGCCGACCATCTTGCCGATTACAAAGACAATCCAATTGGCCGGATGCAGCATCGTGCCGGCCGGCTCGCCGAGCTGCATCTGAACGGCCAGATCTGCGCCGAACAGGAAGATTGTTGTATCGATCGGTGCGGCCGCCGCTGATGATATTAGGATACGTGTCGACAGCCTGTATCGGGTGAAGGTGTAAAGGGCCCAATCCGCCAGTTCTGACACGGCAAAGGCAATACCCGATGCAAGCGCTATAACGGGCCAGGCATAATAGAAGGCCCAGGCGACCCCTAGACCCATAACGATCAGAACTTTCTGTCCCATATTACGTTGAACAAAGTCACGCAGCACAAATACGAGGCCGGTCACAATCGTTAGGGGGTGCAGGGATACACCTTTCGGAAACAACTCAATATTCTGATAAAGACAGGCATCATACATGACCCGCCCCGGGTCGCCGGAGGCCGGTGTTACAAGACACCAGGGTTCAATGACGCCAAATGACCAGTTTAGAAAAGGAATCGTTGCGAAATACAGGAACGCCCAAAGGCGTCCACCTTCCCGATAGATGATGTAGCCCGTGCAGCCGAGCCCGATCAGAACAATGAGTAACTGTTCCGGTCGCCCGCCCGTCATGCCTGAGACCAGCTGGCTGATGATGACGTTTTCTTGTTCGAAGAGAAACGATAGCATGATAGGCGACCTTCGTTTAGCCTGATACAGATTGGACAGACCCCTTAAGGGTAAAACTTCCGGCAGCCTATCGGACATAATGTCAGAACTTCAGAAAATAGCAGTTTGCCCAACTCTGTATTTTGACGGTCTTTGCAGGATGGTCTGGGGGCGCCTAATGCAGTTTGGCGATCCCGACAGTCAGGCGCGGTCTTGAAGAGCTGCGAAACCGCTCTGCCGCCGGTTTACGTTCGTACTGATGTCAGCACCCCCGACATTGCGGCCGACTGGTCTGCCGGTAACGGACCGCTTTTCATCTTGACCGGATCAAATGCTTTGGTGATGTTTCAGACGCGCGACTACGTCGCCATATCTCGCCGCATTAAGCATCTTCGAAATAATTGCATGCCTGACATATGCCGATTTGGGCTTGTGACCTGGTTTGTCGTCATGGCGACAGCAGTTGCCATGCGACTGGCCGGGACGCTTTCGGTTGCCAGAGTTTTCCGATGCTGCAGTCTTTGCGCGGCGTAATACTGTCGCGGCAGCACTCCTCGCCGGCATGTGGCTAGGCAGATTTTCGTGGCGTATTCGCGTTTGCCTGAAACGGAGCTGACAAAGCAGAACTGGGTGGAACCGTTTCGACATTGTTTAATGGGAGAGTGGCGCTCTGGGGAGGATTCGAACCCCCGACCCCTTGATTCGTAGTCAAGTACTCTATCCAACTGAGCTACCAGAGCACGCCGAAGCGGGGACATACAGCTCACAGGCCCGGAAGGCAAGCGCCATCAAGCAGTCTTTTTTATTTCGCGTGAAAAACTCCGCGGGCAATCGCACGGGCAAGTGTGCTGGCAGCAAGTTCACCAAGCCGGGTCAGCGACAGAGCATCGGGCTCTGGTAAAGGTTTTTGAGCCGTCGACACGACAAAGACAGCGTCACCGTCAAATGGCGCAAAAACCGGCCGGATGGCCCGGGCAAAGCCGGCCAGCGCCATATTGGCAACTCTCTGGGCGTCGCTTGGCGACAGGGTAATATCCGTCGCAATGCAGGCAATGGTCGTGTTCTGACCAAGCGCTGGATTGATTTTTGCGGTCCCCCAGTCTTCGGCGTCGAGGCAATAATCTGTTACCGGACGCTGTCCGCCAAATTCGTTCGCAACTTCATATGGCCAGGCCCAGAAGACCTCGCTGCCGGGCATATAGACCGACCCGAAGCAATTCACCGCGGCGAGCGCGCCGACCGTGAAGCCGTCCCGGGTCATGATTGAAGCGGATCCGACCCCGCCCTGGACCTGCCCGGCACGTGCGCCATATCCGGCCCCGATCCGTCCGAGGTCGCTATCGCGGCTGGCATTTGTCAGAGCTTCCTTGCCGAGCGTCTGATAGGGTGGCGTATCTGCCCAGGCTTTGTTACCGCCATTGGCCAAATCGTAAAGAATAGCGGCGGGCACAATTGGCGTATTCGGTATGCCCGGTGTTTTGGTCATGGCGAATCCGCGGCCCTGCGCACCGAGACTGGCCGCTACGCCATCGGCTGCGGCAAGACCATAGGCGCTGCCGCCGGACAGAACGACTGCGTCGACACTGTCGACTAGCATTCCAGCCGACAGCAAATCGGTTTCGCGTGTCCCGGGCCCCCCACCGGCCACTGCCACGGCCGCTGTCGCCGGCTTGTCCATCAAAATAACACTCGCGCCGGTGTTTACTGGCGCATTATGGGCATGCCCGACCTTGAGTCCTGCGACATCTACTATGTGATTTTCTGCCCCAGGCGTTGCCATAGTCGGTCCTTTGCCGTTTCATAAAAGCCGGTCCTAGATCATATTGGACCGACCAAGCTAGGAGATAAAGTCACATGCAGCCCTCTTCATCTCATATTCTTGTTGTTTTTAGTCTGCTATTGGGGGCCTGTCAGCCCGCAGAGACGAATTCGTCATTGTCAGAGGCAGTACCGATCCAGCAGGAAATGGCGACGACGGAAGCGTGGACCAGAGGTGCAATGATTGCAGCGGCTGATCCGCGAGCGGCGGCTGCGGGTGCGGATGTCCTGCGCGCCGGCGGCCATGCTGTCGACGCTGCGATCGCAGCACACGCCGTCCTCGGGCTCGTCGAGCCGCAGTCTTCCGGGCTCGGTGGCGGTGCGTTCATGATGGTTTATACCCGTGCCACTGGCGATTTGACAGTTTATGACGGCCGTGAAACGGCGCCTGCTAGGGCCGATGAAACCCTTTTTATGCGCGATGGCGCGCCGCTTGATTTCGTCAGCGCCTGGCAGTCCGGGCGGTCGGTTGGTGTGCCATCCGTGGTCGCATTATATGGCGAAGCGCATGCAGCACATGGCCGCGCAGAATGGGCCGGCTTGTTCGACCCGGCGATAGACCTCGCCGAAAATGGCTTCGAGGTTTATCCGCGACTGGCGGGATTCCTGAGCAGTGACAGAATCCGGGTTGCCACGCGGCTAGACGACCATCCGGTTTCAGCCGCCTATTTTTATCCTGATGGTTCGCCACTCGCGATCGGTGATTTTAGGGATAACCCGGCTTATGCGGCAACACTGACCGCTATTGCCGAACGAGGTCTAGCGGGTTTTTATAATGCCGATGTCGCCGCGCGAATTGTTGCGGTGGTTAATGAGGCGCCCTTGCCGGGCCTGTTATCGGTTGATGATATTCTCAATTACGAGGTCGAGATCCGGGCGCCATTTTGCGGACCTTGGCGAACGATGACAGTGTGCGGTCCGCCGCCACCTGCCTCGGGCGGGCTGACGCAAATCATGCTTCTCGGTCTTTATGACCGCTTGTTGCCGCCGGACGCCAGCCCCGATGACAAGCTGGCAGCCTTTGTCAAAGCCCAGCAGCTGACCTATGCTGATCGCGACCACTATGTTGCTGATAGCGACTTTGTTTCCGTGCCAGTGGCCGAATTGAGCGATCCGGCCTATCTCGATGCGCGTGCGCTGCAACATGACAGGCCGGGGGCCAGTATCGGGCCGGGTGATCCGGGTATAGCCCTTGGCATGGATAGCCTGATAGACATGTGGGGACGGGACATGACGGCTGATGCGCCAGGGACAACGCATCTCTCGATTATTGATCGCGAAGGTAATGCCGTGTCGATGACGGCGACAGTTGAGTCGCCATTTGGAACGTCGCGCATGGTCAATGGATTTCTATTGAACAATCAGCTTACTGATTTTGCCCTGCAGCCCGATAAAAACGGACGCCCGGTTGCGAATGCTCCGGCCGGTCTGAAGCGGCCACGCTCATCGATGTCGCCGACCATTATTTTCGATGCAAATGATGATGTCATACTTGTGATCGGATCTCCCGGGGGGAGTTCGATTATTGCCTATGTCGCAAAGACAATTCTCGGAATTTTCGACTGGGGGCTGTCGCCATATGACGCCATCAAGACGCCCAATATTGTTGCCCGCGGAGACTATGTGCGGGTCGAAGCAGATCGGGAATATGGCCCCGAAACCTTTGAAACGCTGACCGGGATCGGATTCAGTACACAAGAACTCCGCGGCGAGGCCAGTGGCATACATGTGATACTTGTCGACGAGACCGGGCTGGAGGGGGCGGCCGATCCGCGGCGCGAGGGTGTAGCTATTGGAATACAATAATATATCGTTCCAAAACCAGCCCTTGCGACTCATCAGGCTTTGGTTTTAAAGCGGCGGGACGCTATTTGGAGATGTCACTTTATGAAACTGATCACCTGCAATGCGAACCGGCTATTGGCAAATGAGATAGCAGATCATCTTGATTGCGCACTTACCGATGCCGACATCAAGACATTCTCTGATAATGAGATTTTTGTTCGAATTAACGAGAATGTCCGGGGTGAAGATGTCTTCGTGATCCAGTCAACTTCGCGTCCGGCAAATGATAATTTGATGGAACTGCTAATCACGATTGATGCGCTTCGTCGGGCATCAACCAGCCGGATTACAGCGGTGATCCCGTATTTCGGATATGCCCGCCAGGACCGGAAGACAGATGGCCGGACGCCGATCTCGGCGAAACTTGTGGCCAATCTGATCTCGAAATCCGGGGCCGACCGGGTTCTGACAATGGATCTCCACGCCGGCCAGATTCAGGGATTTTTCGATATCCCGACCGACAATATGGTCGCACTGCCCGTCATGGTTGATGATATTACGCGGCGCAATGATGTCAGCAAGCTGATGGTCGTCTCGCCTGATGTCGGGGGTGTTGTACGGGCGCGGTCCTTTGCCAAACGGATCGGTGCTGATCTTGCAATTGTCGACAAACGCCGGCCCGAGGCCGGGGTGTCTGAAGTCATGAATATTATCGGCGATGTGTCCGGGCGCAAATGCATTCTGGTTGATGATATCTGCGATTCCGGTGGTACATTGTGCAATGCAGCCATCGCCCTGAAAGAACAGGGTGCGACAGCGGTGAGTGCCTATATTACCCATGGCGTTTTATCCAATCATGCGATCAAGCGGATTGAGAAATCGGTTATGGACGAGCTCGTCATCTGCAATACGATTCAGCCGTCTGATGAAGAGCTGGCCAGCAAGAAATTAAGAGTGTTGTCAGTGGCACCATTGCTGGGTGAAGCTATTCGCCGGATTGCAAATAATGAAAGTGTTTCCAAACTCTTTGACTGATCTGTTTTTCGAAGACAGGCATTCAGGGAAACGGGATTGCCCCCGCCGGTACGTTCGGCTATAGCCCCGGTCATGGAAAGGACAGCGCAAGGCTGCTCCTGTCAGGTTGTTACTATCCCGAAGCGGATGGCGGACTTCAGGACGAAAAGGATTAATCATGTCAAAGAATATTGTTTTTAACGTCACCGTTCGCGAGCGCACCGGTAAGGGCGGATCACGCGAAGCCCGCCGTAACGGCCTTGTTCCAGGTGTTTTGTATGGCGGCGGTCAGGATCCGGTTGCGATCAATTTGCAGAAGAATGAAGTTGTTAAGGCGATCAATACGGGTCAGTTCCTGTCATCGACCGCAACCTTGATCCATGGTGGCAAAAAACAATTGGTGATCCCGCAGAGCATTCAGATGCATCCGGTGAGCGACCAGCCACAGCATGTTGACCTGTTCCGGGTTAAGCAGGACCAGATCATTACCGTCGAAGTTGCCGTTCAGTTCATCAATGAAGAGGAGAGTGTCGGCCTCAAAAAGGGTGCGGCCCTCAATATTGTTCGCCACGCGGTCGAACTTAACGTCCGGGCCGATGCAATTCCAAGTACGCTGGAAGCTGATCTGTCAGGTCTCGACATTGGCGACAATATCAAGATTTCCGACATTAAACTGCCGGAAGGCGCGGCCCCGACCATTACCGACCGCGACTTTACCATCGCTTCGATTGTTGGCCGCGGTATTGCGGCCGAGACTACCGAAGATGAAACAGAAACTGAAGAGCCAGAAGAATCCTAAGACGGTTTTTCCGGTGTGACGTTGCAGTCGGGCCGTGGCCTAAGTGAATTGAATCTTATAAGTGTGGCGGGGTTAATGATACTAACCCCGCCATTTCTATATCTCAGATAAAGAGGTTCGCTGATGTATATTTTTATTGGGCAGGGGAACCCGGGTCAGAAATATGCAGGCAACCGTCATAATATTGGTTTCATGGTAATGGATGCACTGGCTGATCATTTCAGCTTCGGCCCATGGCGACGTAAATTTCTTGGCGCCATATGTGAGGGGCAGATCGGGGGTCAGAAAATACTCCTTCTGAAGCCGGAGACCTTTTACAACGAGACCGGACAGGCCGCTCAGGCAGCTGCGAACTTTTATAAGGTTGCGGCCAGTGATGTGACGGTTTTTCATGACGAGATCGATCTTGCGCCCGGCCGCCTGCGGGTGAAACGTGGCGGCGGTCATTCCGGTAATAATGGTGTGCGGTCGCTGATAGCGCACCTTGGGGCTGATATTCGTCGCATCCGGATAGGTGTCGGTCACCCCGGCGATAAAACCAAAGTCATGCCTTATGTGCTGGCAGATTTCTCAAAGGCCGATACCGGCTGGGTTGAGGACTTGCTTACGGCGATCTGCAGAGCAGCCCCGCTCTTGATCAGTGAAACCGATGAGCGGTTTCAAACTGAAGTCATGCGGCTGGCGCCGGCGCCAAAAGGCGATCCGCGGCAGACTGGCGGCTAAAGGCCGGCATCGCCGGTCCCGACGGTGATTGCGCCGGATCGCTGGCGATAGGCTCTGTTCTTATCGGTGAAATGCTGTATGCGGCTGTCTAGCTTGGATGATGGAGTGATGGAATGGGTTTCAAGTGTGGTATTGTTGGTCTGCCGAATGTCGGAAAGTCGACCCTTTTTAATGCCCTGACACAGACGGCTGCGGCACAGGCTGCCAATTACCCGTTTTGTACCATCGAGCCAAATGTCGGCGAAGTCGCGGTTCCCGAAACGCGACTGGCACCCCTGGCCGATATTGCCGGCTCGAAGGAAATCATTCCCGCGCGGATGAATTTCGTCGACATTGCCGGTCTGGTGGCGGGCGCGTCGAAAGGCGAAGGTCTGGGCAATCAGTTTCTGGCTAATATTCGCGAAACCGATGCGATTATTTATGTGCTGCGATGCTTTGATGATGATGATATTACGCATGTCTCCGGCAAGGTCGACCCGCTGGCCGATCTCGATGTTGTCGAGACCGAGTTAATGCTGGCGGATCTTGAAAGCCTTGAAAAGCGGCGTGCAACCGCCGCAAAAAAGGCAGCGTCGGGTGACAAGGAGGCCAAGGCGCAGGTCGCGCTAATGGATCTGGCCTTAACCGAACTGAATGCAGGGCGTCCGGCCCGGCGTGCCGACATCCCCGAGGATGATATGAAGGCGTGGACAATGTTGCAGTTGCTGACGGCAAAGCCGGTGCTGTATGTTGCGAATGTCGATGAAGGGAGCGCGGCAACCGGCAATGCGTATTCAGATAAAGTCCTGGCCTATGCCGACGAAGAAGGCGCAGAGGCGGTGGCGATTTCAGCGCAGATCGAGGCTGAACTGGCGCAGTTGGAGCCGGCCGAGCAGCTGGATTTTCTGGAAACGCTGGAGCTCGAGGAGCCTGGTCTGAACCGGTTGATCCGCTCGGGTTATCAGCTGCTGGGATTGCAGACCTATTTCACGGTCGGACCGAAAGAAGCCCGGGCCTGGACGATCAAAACCGGGATGACGGCTCCGCAGGCGGCGGGCGTGATCCATGGTGATTTCGAAAAAGGGTTCATCCGGGCGGAAACGATTGCGTTTGATGATTATATCAGTGCTGGCGGTGAATCGCAGGCGAAAGAGGCTGGTAAAATGCGGGCCGAGGGCAAGGATTATATCGTGAAAGACGGCGATGTGATGCATTTCCGGTTTAATGTTTAACCGGTCCTGGCAGAGACTTATCGCTACGATTCCGAAAGAATCATGTGACACTCTGGTCCGGTTCTAGATTTACGGACACAGATTGTGCAGTTTGATATTCTTCATTTCGTTTTTTTCGGCCTCGCACTGATCGCGCTGGCCTGGGCCTACCGGTCGTCCCTTTTGGCCGCGCAGGCCCGGCA
>Ga0213865_10002402_pt1 | contig 11777 bp, 12 predicted proteins | sample PICome_6_FD_160100 | JGI IMG/M metagenome (GOLD analysis project Ga0213865, IMG submission 160100) | Coastal seawater microbial communities near Pivers Island, North Carolina, United States - PICO282 | ecosystem: Environmental > Aquatic > Marine > Coastal | place: USA: North Carolina...
ATAAGCACCATCTCTTATCCCTACAAACCCAGATTAAAAAAACCGTTGATTATGAAGAGGTCTAGAGATTGGAAATAATCTGATCGGCTAGCAAAGGTGCAGCGACCAATATTTCTCTTCCTGAGTGGCGTATCGGTTTGCCGCTATAATCAGAAATAGCAGCGCCAGCTTCTTCACATATGAGCAATCCTGCCGCCACATCCCATGGTCTCAGATCTGCTTCCCAATACGCATCGTAACGTCCCGCAGCTACGTAAGCTAAGTCCAGGGCAGCTGAGCCAGAACGACGGACGCCCGATGACTTTTCCGATAAAGTTTTGAACTGGCTCCAGGCACGAGCGTGAATTTCTCGACCAAGGTGAGGCACGCCGGTAACCATAAGAGCATCAGAAAGCTTTTCTCTACCGGTGACCTTAAGCCGTTTGCCTCCCAAATAAGCACCAACTCCACGCTCAGCCCAAAACATTTCGTCCCTAAGGACATCGTAAATTAACCCGTGCGTTAGCTTTCCGTTCTCCTCGAGAGCAATCGATATTGCCCAATTCGGTTGACCGTGAAGAAAGTTGGTTGTGCCATCTAACGGATCTACAATCCAACGGCTAGCCACTTGATCGCCAATTGCTCCTGTCTCTTCACCCCAAAACCCTGCTTCAGGCTTTGCCTGCTCAAGCACTCTTTGAAGAATGGACTCAGCTGCCATGTCAGCTTTGGTAACAAAATCAGCTGGGCCTTTTTTAGACACTTGAAGATGCGCAATATCGCCAAAGTCGCGGCGCAAAGATTTAGCAGCTTCTTCAGCAGCTCTAACCATCATATTAGTTAGTGGAGAGAGACGTGACATTGTTAGCCTTTAAAGCGTTCTTTATATTCGGCGTTTGCCGTATCGACAACAATCTTCGTTCCAGCTTCAATATGAGGAGGGACCATTACTCTAACTCCATTTTCTAACACTGCTGGTTTGTATGATGAAGAAGCTGTCTGACCCTTTACCACCGCATCTGCTTCCGCGATCTCTAGCACAACTGTCTCTGGCAAGCTGACGCCAATTGGCTCGCCCTCATACTGCTCAATTTCAACTTCCATGTTTTCCTGCAGGAACCTCAAGGGCTCGCCAACAAAGTCCTCAGGTAGAGAAATCTGCTCAAAAGATTCCATATCCATGAACGTAAGCATATCACCCTCGGCAAATAAGTAGCTAAACGCGCGCTGCTCAAGAGTCACTCTCTCAACAGTATCATCGGCGCGAAACCGATCGTTCATTTTAGTCCCATCTCGGATATCTTTGAGCTCAACTTGTGCAAAAGCGCCTCCTTTTCCGGGCTTCACATGTTGAGTTTTCACAGCCCGCATGAGACGGTTTTTGTGTTCGATAATATTACCGGGTCGTATCTGATTACCATTGATTTTCATAAGGGCTATTCCTTTGCGTTTGAGAGGCCTTTAGCGATGCCGCTCAAAGAAATCTACCAAGGCCTTTGGCCCGCCTTGTAAAGAGATGTCACCATGATCAACACCGGGAATATTTAGAAATTCTTTTGGGCTGCTAGCATGAGCAAAAAGTTTCTTTGACCTCGAATAACGGACCGTTGTATCCCTATCACAAGCTACGATCATTATTGGGCAATCAATCTTATTAATGATATCTATAGACTTCCATTGATCGCGAAGAATTATTCGAATTGGAAGAAAAGGATAAAGGTCCCAAGCCGCATCAACCATACTGGTGAAAGGGGACAAAAGCCCAACTGATTTACATCGCCTCTCAGAAGCTAAATGTACCGCTACACTAGAACCTAAAGAGTGACCCAAAACGTGAATATCTTTAACACCAAGACTGCTTAAATGATCATAGGAAGCTAAAGCATCGGTTATTAATCCTGCTTGCGTGGGCGTGCCTGGATTTCCGCCAAACCCCCGATATCCCGCCATAAACAGACCAAACCCACGCCCAATTGCAAACTGCATCCAGGAAGCACGAACCTCGATGTTAAGGTTGTTTCCATGACAAAATAAAATTGTAGGATAGCCGTTAGCTGAAGGCCAGTGCCAACAAACATTCTCGATTCCAGGATCCGGGTTAAGCGTGACCTCTGAACCTGAATACACCCCGATCGTCTCATAACAGGGCGGTCAGGGTTGGTTCTGTATACCAGCCGAGTTTGAATTAGAAAAAAATACAGGCAGGTCGTTATCCAGCTGCCGACCAGTAAAATGGCAGCAAGGATTAGCATTATGCTGCGAGCGCCTGGATAACCGCCCTATAGAGCCTCTCAAGTTCAGTTATGTCCTTTGTGGGTACATGCTCGTCAACCTGGTGCAGGGTCTTACACACTAAACCCATTTCAACTACGGGGCAAAACGCCTGCACAAAACGAGCATCTGAGGTGCCGCCTTCAGTGGAGAACTGCGGGCGTTTCCCGGTTGCGGCTTCTAAAGCATCCGCTAATGGCGCAGCTAATTTTTCGAGAGGAGTCATAAAGGCAACGGCATTACAGCTGGTTCGCAGTTCGTATCCCACACCTACTTTATCTAGCCGAGAACGAATTTCGGCTTCAACCGACTCCGGGGTCCAAAGATCATTGAACCGTGAATTGAAGTTAGCCTGCCCTTGACTGGGGATTACATTTTGAGCTTCGTTACCAACATCTATCGTCGTAATTTGAAGGCTACTAGGCTCAAAATGCTCAGTGCCCGTATCAAGAGGATTCTCTACAAGTGCGCCTAATAATTGTACCAAACCAGGCAATGGGTTTTGGGCCTTTGACGGATAAGCCGCATGGCCCTGAACTCCCTTGACAATTAACTGTCCATTAATTGAGCCGCGGCGCCCAACTTTAAGCGTATCCCCGGGAATACTTTTTGCAGTTGGCTCAATTACCACGCACTTATCAGGGAGCTGCTCGTTCTTGGACATCCAGTCCAACACCTTTGCTGTGCCATTAACAGCCGGACCTTCTTCATCACCTGTAAGCAAAAAAGAAATTGAACCTTTATAACCTGGCGTTTTTGACAGAAAATCGACCGCAGCTGACATCGCTGCCGCGATGTTTGCTTTCATATCCTCCGCTCCGCGACCATAAAGACAACCACCCTCTATTACACCCTCAAAAGGAGGATGTTTCCAATGTGTTTCGTCACCGACAGGGACTACGTCAACATGCCCTGCAAAACAGAGATGGGGGCCGCCCTTGCCAAATCGAGCAAACAGATTGTCAACCTCTGCAAATGGTAAGCGCCAGGTTTGGAAACCTCCTACTTTCAAAAAGCTTTCGCAAACATCCAAGGCTCCGCCCTCAACTGGCGTAACCGAGGGACACCGCACTAATTCCTGTGTTAACTTAACCGAATTAATCACGAAGCAAGTCGTTAATTGCAGTCTTAGAACGTGTTTGTGCGTCGACGGTTTTAACGATCACCGCGCAAGCCAAGGATGGTTTGGTAGGGTCACTATTGGGCATAGTGCCAGGTACAACAACAGAATACGCCGGGACCCGTCCTGTTATTACTTCGCCGGTATCTCTATTAACAATTTTAGTTGTAGAGGACAAAAAAACGCCCATCGCTAAAACTGCGCCCTCTTCAACTACAACACCCTCAACAACTTCAGACCGAGCCCCGATAAAACAATTGTCTTCAATTATAACGGGACCAGCCTGCAGAGGCTCAAGCACGCCTCCAATTCCAACACCTCCAGATAAGTGCACGTTTTTACCTATCTGAGCACAAGATCCAACGGTTGCCCATGTATCCACCATTGTGCCTTCATCAACATAAGCGCCCAAATTCACAAATGACGGCATCAAAACGACGTTTGGTGCAATATAGGCTGAGTGGCGAACAAAGCAGCCTGGAACGGCTCGAAATGCTGCTGTCTCCCATTGGCTCTCGCCCCAGTCAGCCCATTTAGCCGCGACTTTATCCCAATAGGTTCCACCTCCAGGCGCCGCCCCCATTTGGACCATAGGATTCAAACGGAAACCTAATAAGACCGCCTTCTTGGCCCACTGATTTACTTGCCAACTACCCTCAATTTTCTCTGCAACTCTTAAAACACCGCTGTCTAGGGCCTGCAGGGTCTCCTCAACGGCTTCACGAATTTCCCCCTTAGTTTCAACATTCACACTGTCGCGCGTATCAAAAGCGTGCTCAATTATGTATTCTAGTTGGCGTAAGTCCATATGGATTTCCTTAGTGATTTGAATTTTTACCTTACGTGTGTCTGCGTCTTGTGCCAAGGCTTGCGTGTGAAGCAGAGTGTTCAGATTAACTTAAAAGGGCAGGAAGTTTGTGTAGATATTACATTAAACACCCGAGCTAAGCGTTTACAGTTTCGGCTAGACCCTCAAAATGGACACGTCAGGTTAACTTTGCCGCCAAACACAAGCTCGCATCGCGGCCTAAATTTTGTCAAAACCAAAGCCGACTGGATCCTTCCTCGATTAAATGAAATTAGCAGGAACAAGATTGTCCTCAGTGAGGGTGCGAAAATACCAATAGATGGGTGTTTGCTCCCACTCACCTTCGGAGCGCGCCCAAGCATAGATAACAAAGCCATTACGGTTCGCGAAATCTGCACGAATCAGGACTTGTCTCGGCTCTTAAAAACAAGAGCAAAAGCGAGACTTACCCCATTAGCTCATGAGAAAGCGAATGTACTTGGATTCGCTATCGAGCGTCTGACTTTTCGAGACACAAAATCACGCTGGGGCTCGTGTTCATCAGAAGGCGTAATTTCAATCAACTGGAGAATCATCTGCGCTGATCTTCTTATTCAGGATTATTTGATTGCGCATGAAGTGGCGCATTTAAAAGAGCCACACCACCAACCAAGCTTTTGGTCTGCGTGTGCCAGTTTAATGATGCAGCCCAGCCTAATGGACCAAGCTAGAGATAAACTTAAAGCCATCGGACCAAAACTAATGGCCCTTCCCGTTTGATATCTCGTTGCAGTCCAAGATCAAATCTACTCAAACGACTTTCCTGCAACCATTGCCTCTTCAAAAGTTGCCATGCCTGTGTGGCATGCAAGAGCAGAACGAAGTATATTAATTGATAAAGTCGCAGCCGAACCTTCTCCCAAACGCATACCGAGGTCCAGAAGCGGCTTTTGATTTATTGCTGCACAAAGTTTGGCATGGCCTGGTTCAGCAGATTTGTGCGCCACGATGCAGTGATCAAGCAATGATTTATCCATACTGTAGAGGCAAGCAGCGGCGGCCGTACAAATAAAGCCATCTAAAACCACTGGAACTTTTGCTAGACGGGCAGCTAAAATTGCACCACAAATTGCAGCGAGTTCTAACCCACCAACACACCTTAAGGTCTCGAGCCCATCCGTCATGGAATCTTGGTTTATTCTTACTGATTCAGCCACTATGCGGACCTTATTGCCCAAGGAATCGCCTTCGACTCCTGTCCCAGGGCCAGTCCAATCTGCCGCATCTCCACCAAATAGTGAGAGGCAAACTGCTGCTGCTGCTGTTGTATTGCCAATACCCATCTCACCCAATGCAATGATATCTATGCCAGGCTCAACAGCCATCATGCCAAATGATATTGCCTCAGATACCCTTTGATCGTCCATTGCCGGACCCTGGCTCATGTCGTTTGTGGGGTTGTCGAGATCTAATTCGTATACGTTCAAATCGCCATCGATTTGGCCTACTAACTGGTTTACACAAGCTCCCCCATTTCTAAAATTAGCAACCATTTGTGCTGTCACCTCTGAAGGAAACGCAGACACCCCCTGTGCACAAACACCGTGGTTCCCTGCAAAAACAGCCGTTCGAGGATGGTTCAAGGTAGGCTTGTTAACTCCCTGCCAACGGGCCAACCATTGTGTCATTTCTTCTAGACGGCCAAGAGAGCCCATAGGTTTGGTTAGTTGGTTTTCCCGCCCAGCGACCTCATGCGCGGAGTTTAAATCGGGACCGGGAAGGTTTCGTAACAAATCCCGGATTTCGTCGAGGGACGCAGGCACTTTTATCTCAGTCATTTAATGGCCTTTCACCCTTTGATCTACTAAAGACAAGAGCATGAGCGCCTTAAGAAACATTTACCACGACTTTTTTTTAGTTTGGACCTTCTTCACTAGAATCCCAGCGCCAAACTTTTCAACCCAAAGGTCATTAGTGCAAGCGCTGTGGACCCTTCCTGTTCTAGCAGTTTTGTTAGGAAGCGCTCAGGCAAGTGTATATTTTATCTTTCGGCCCTTGCTTAGCAATCAAGATTCAAGCTTCCTTACGGTCATCTTAGCTATCTTTTTAGTGGTCACGCCAATTAAATTGACCGGAGCTTTACATTGGGATGGTTTGGCTGATCTTGCTGATGGAATGGGTGTTCCAAAGAATCGACGAATGGAAGTGATGAGAGACCCAAAAATTGGTACATTTGGCGTACTAAGTCTAGTTATAGCATTTAGTGTCCAGCTGGCTGCTCTAAGCCACCTTATAAATGTTCTTGATAGTTCTGAAATAGTAATATGCTTCATTGCTGTTTCTCTCTTATCTCGACAGACAATGATAGTTGCGTGGTCCAATGCAAACGAAGAAGGTGCGAATGCTAAGACCGCCAAAGGTCGTCCCTCGCGCAGAAGCGCTTTGATCGTTTGGTTACTAATCTTTTTTACAGTGGCCGTGAGTGGTTTCCTGTCTGGGCTGGCTTTACTGGCTTTAGTTGGTTTTCTAGTTGGAATATTGGCATTTAATCAGATGTTTTTGCCAGAAATGTCCGGAGATGCCATTGGCGCCACTCAAATATTTACTGAAACATTTTTATTCATCATGATTGCGATTATTTATGTCTGATAACCTTGCAGAAGAGGCACAAGAGAACCTAGTAAAAACCAGTTGGTGGCTTGTGCGACATGGACCCGTCATTAACCCTAAAAACTTGATTTATGGGGTCGCAGATCCTGATATAGACACGAGTGACGAAGGCCTTTATCTTCCCCTAGCGATAGCACTTCCAAAGGATGCTATATACTTCACCTCTACTCGTGAGCGAACCCAGAAAACTTTAAAGCACGTCGCAAGGGTTGGAGGATTTGAAGCCCCACCAAGCGAACAAATTTCTGGCTTTGACGAGCAGTCGTTTGGAGACTGGGAAGGCTTAACCTGGGATCATTTATTTAGAGATGGTCGATCGCACACATTTTGGTTGGCACCTGCTAAGGAGCGTGTCCCTGGTGGTGAGTCATTTGAAGACTTGACACAACGTGTATCGGAAAGCCTAACAGAATTATCGAGAAAATATTCTGGGAAAAAAATTGTTCTCTTCGCACATGGTGGCACAATACGGGCCGCCTTAGCATGTGCTTTGGGTCTAGATGGCGAAGCTGCTCTGCGATTTTCAATTGATAACTGCGGCATTACTCAGATTACTCACCTGCGTCTGCCAGATAGCAGTGAAACCTGGCACATAAAGCACGTCAATATTTCCCCATCTCGGCCACACGGGTTTTCTCCGAATACATTAAGCAAAATTCAATGAAGAAAGCAGACCAGTTACCATAAAATATAAACCCGGGCTTGCCTTTCGAAGAAAATCCCCCGAAAGAACTTTCATGCAAATCACTATTGAACGCACTCACCTCGCCAAAGCTATAGCTCACGTTCAGTCCGTTACAGAGAAGCGAAACACAATCCCAATTTTGGGTAATGTGCTCTTGGAGGCTGACCAAGGTCAGCTGCGACTTACTGCAACGGATATGGACGTTTCGATGGTTGAAATAGTTCCGTGCACGGTAAATGTGCCTGGCGCCACCACCGTACCTGCTGCTCTTTTCCATGAAATTTTGGGTAAATTACCAGAAGGCCTCGAAATCGCCTTGCAATTAGATGGCGAGACAGGCCGCTTAAGATTGCAAGCTGGCAGGTCTGATTTCTCTTTATCCACCCTGCCGAGAGAAGATTTTCCAGTAGTTGCAACAGAGGCTATGCCAATTCAGTTCCAGATGAAAGGCGCTGACTTCGGGGCATTAATAGACAAGACACGTTTTGCTATTTCACGTGAAGGCACACGTTACTATTTGACGGGCATCTATTTACACGCTGCTGATTCGACCCTTACTGGAGTAGCAACAGATGGACACCGGCTCGCGAAGGTTGCCTTAACAGCGCCGCGTGGGTCGGAGGGGCTAGATGGGATTATCATCCCAGCGAAGACGATATCGGAAATCCGGAAATTAGCTGATGGCGACGGTCAGCTCGATATCGGTATTTCCCCCACGAAAATCCAAGTTTCAAAAGGCAATGTGCAGTTAATTTCTAAATTAATTGATGGAACTTATCCGGACTACCAACAAGTTATACCAACTGGAAATGACACTACATTAATTGTCGACACAGATGCCTTCATGGCTGCTGTGGATCGCGTATCAATTGTTGCGGCAGACCGAACACGCGCTGTAAAAATTATTGTCCAGGCTGGATCAGTTACAATTCAAGCTAATAGCGCGGAGTCTGGGACGGCAACCGAGCACGTTGAAGGTGACTACGATGGTGCTCCAATGGAAATTGGCTTTAATGCCCGTTATTTACTGGATATATTGCGCGAACTAAAAGGTGACACAGCGCGCTTCCAGTTAGCGGAAGCTAGCAAGCCTACTCTCGTAAGCGACCCCACCGACACCAGCGCGCTTTATGTGCTCATGCCAATGCGAGTATAAACCATAAAGCCTAAACTCTACCTAATCGGAAGAAGGCTCCATCGATTTATTTTTGCTTGGCGGGAAAAAGCTGACTAAGCTGATCTCGATATATATCTAGAATTTTATGGCGCCTTATCTTCATACTGGGCGTCATTAGTTCATTTTCTGTAGTAAATTCCTGATCAGCGAGCATGAATTTTCTAATGCGCTCAATATTGGAGAGGTTGTTATTAACTCGATTAACTGCCTCGCCCATGACTTTTAGCAGATCGGGATCAGTGGATAACTCCTCTAAGGTGCCAGATTTCCCAGTTGCCCGTTTCCAATCACGCAAGAAGTCAGGATCGGGAGCCAACAAGGCCACTGCATGCGGCTGCTTATCTCCAATTACCATGGCTTGACCAATCTCTGCCTCCAAGGTCAAGAATCCCTCGACTCTCATTGGGCTGATATTGTCACCTCCAGAGAGAACAATAATGTCCTTCTTACGATCCGTAATAACTATTCGATTTTGATCATCGATAATGCCAATGTCTCCAGTATGAAGCCAGCCATCTTCCGATACTGTTGATTTCGTTGCTTCCTCATTCTGCCAGTACCCCATCATCACAAGTTCACCACGAGCAAGAATTTCGCCATCTTCTGCGATTTTTACCTCAACGCCCTTGACAGCGGGGCCCACCGACTCAAGAGTAGAGTTGTGTCGTCGGTTTACAGAAATTAATGGCGCGGCCTCAGTCTGGCCGTAACCTTGCAGTATCTCGACCCCTATAGCCTTAAAATATAATCCAACTTGCTCGTTAAGAGCAGCCCCACCCGAAACCAATGCCTTGAGCCGACCTCCAAACCGAGATTTAACCCGTCCTTGGCGAACTGCTTTCTCAACAAATAAATCTAGGAGCCTTTCTTTAAAAGTTAACGTCTCGCCCTTTGCCCTTTTGGTGCCCAGCTCTACCGCCGCATTAAATAAACGTTGTCGAAAGGGGGACATGTCTTTCAGCGCCCGTATTAAGCGCATCCGCATCGCTTCAAACAGCCTTGGAACAGCCGTCATTATTGTAGGCTTAGCTTCTCCTAAGTTATCGACAAGCTTATCGATGCTCTCCGCATAATAGATTTCAGCCCCAATTGCGATTGGAAAGAACTGGCCTGCCATTCTCTCATATGCATGCGATAACGGCAAAAAAGATAAAAATGACTCATCGCCTAGACTCCAACCACTTGCCAGTACATCGTGTGCGCCCATGCAATTTGAAATAATTGCCCCGTGGCTTAGCATTACCCCCTTAGGGGTGCCACCTGTACCTGAAGTGTAAATAATGGTCGCCAACTCGCCACGTTTAAGAGAACCAAGTAACTCCTCTGCGGTCTCTGACATCGCAGCGCCTCTTTCAAGCACGTCTTTGTACGATTGAATATCCAAAGAATGCTTTTGACGGACGGTAATCATTTCCATGCATACAACAAACTTTACAGCTGGCGCTTCGATAGCTGCAGGCATGACCCGCTCAGCCATCTCCTTCGTGGAAACAATTACCCCTACAGACCCTGAGTTAGTGAGAACATGCAAGTGTTCCGACGTCGTATTAGTGGTATAGGAAGGAACTGTTACAGCACCTGAGGTCATGATGGCGAGATCAGAGATAGGCCATTCACTTCGGTTTTCCGAAACTAAGGCCACGCGGTCCCCAGGCGAAACACCCATTCCTTTTAAAGCTTTAGCTAATGCAAGAATATCAGCCTCTACAGAGCCCCAGGTTTCGGACTCATAAACACCGTTTTTTTTGGTCCAAAGAAATGGCTTTTCCTGTCGATTCTTTGATGAATTAAAAAACAAAGCAGGCAATGATTGCGCTTTACGATAAATTTCGAAATGATCAGACATGACTTTCCCCTCCGGTTTGTCGTAAGCTTACCTACAACGACACCTTCCTTAACCATTTAGGACAGAGCGATGCAACGCCAAGAATCTGTAAACCTTTCTCTCAGTGACCGTCTAATAGTTGCGATGGATGTCCGCGATTTAGACAAAGCTAAACGTCTTGTTGACGAATTAACTGATCTTTCTCCTGTTTTTAAGTTTGGATACCATAACATATTTAGCGGTGGTCTTGACCTTGCTCGCAACCTGGCACGGCAAGGAGTAAAGGTTTTTCTAGATGCAAAACTCCATGATATCCCAAAAACTGTGGAGGGCGGGACGCGATCTCTTGCTCACAATGGCTTTTGGTGCATGACCGCGCATGCAAACTATCAAAATATTAAAGGTGCGGTAACAGGTGCAGAGGGAACCGATCTTAAGATTTTAGGCGTCACAGTGCTGACCTCAATGGATAAAATCGACCTCGAAAAAGATGGAATAAAAAGTAATATAGCAGATCAGGTTTTGGTTCGCTCAACTCAGGCATTGAACGCAGGCGCTCACGGCTTAATTGCAAGTCCATTAGAAGTCGCAGCACTGAGAAAGAGGTTCGGTGACACCCCACTTATAATTACCCCTGGGATTCGTCCTGTTGGCAGTGCAGTTGATGACCAGGTGAGAATTACTACTCCAAAAGAAGCCATTAAAGCGGGCGCGGATGCACTTGTTATAGGTCGACCAATATTAGGCGCACCCAACCCCTTGGACGCAGCATCGGCAATACTAGATCAGATTCATTCAGCCATTTAAATCCTTGGGCTTCGAGCTGCTTACTACCTCGCATCCATAATGATTTAAGTGCATTAGCTAATAGCAACTTGAGAGAGACAGAATGTTAGATCACAACCTTCCGACATGGGACCTTACAGACCTTTATGACAGTGCCGAGGATCCAAAAATTAAATTGGACATATCGCTCTTGTCGAGCAAAGCCCGTGCGTTTGCAGAATCTTATGAAAATAAAGTGGCCAAACTGAATGGCACCAACCTTGGGTTTGCTATTGCAGAGTTAGAAGAAATCTCTGAACTTGCTGGCCGAATTAGTAGTTTTGCCTTTTTGCACTTCGCTGGGCAAGTTACCGACCCTGAACGAGGAAGGTTTAGGCAGTCTCTAAACGAACAGATGACCGAAGCTCTAGAGCCTACATTGTTTTTTACCTTAGAACTTCAGTCTATGGAAGTTGACGACCTAGATGCAAAACTAAA
>Ga0213865_10002403_pt1 | contig 11773 bp, 10 predicted proteins | sample PICome_6_FD_160100 | JGI IMG/M metagenome (GOLD analysis project Ga0213865, IMG submission 160100) | Coastal seawater microbial communities near Pivers Island, North Carolina, United States - PICO282 | ecosystem: Environmental > Aquatic > Marine > Coastal | place: USA: North Carolina...
CAAGCACACATCGAACCTCTTCTGGGTAAAAGAGATGATGAGCTTCAGCCATGTCCAAAATGTTTAAACAGCGCAATTAAGCGAGAGAAATGCCTGAAGATTCGAGCGACATGGAAAGAAAGTCACGGAAATATCTCAGTCGTGTCAAGAAAATTAGGTTTATCTCGGACAACAATTTATAACCACCTTAACCCCGTGCTCCCGGACAACACTAACTAGTCAAATTACGGTTTCTCTGATCAAATAAAATACGGACGGGGCTGTGAACTAACTTTTGAGACCCTGTTTAGCCTACGTGTATCATACTGGAAAAGAAGTGCGGCTCAATTACTGAACTGAAGTACGCCCCTCCCCCTGTAAGAACCGAGACAGCATCATGACTATGGAGACTTTCCTGATGGCTTGCCGCAACCCGGTAATCTATAACTCTATCGTCTTCAGAGAATTGCTCTGCGAAAAGCCTAACTGCATCCTCTACGAAAATAGGGTTAGCGGCATTTAGTTCTGCAAATGCCTGTTCATCTTCGCGCTTAACCATAACTTGGGTCTCGGTCTGAACAGCGCGACGCATTGCTTCCACAACATCCTCTATCCACATATATTCTTTGGTTTCATTAAGAGCTAGTGAAACTCTTGCTACAGAGCGCTGAGAATGAGGTGTTGCAAGCTGTCCCCGCTCACGACGAGCATGCTCTGCCAGCTCTAACGAGCAAGGGCAGGTAGATGAGTAGACATAGTCAAGATGTATCATCTTAGAAGTCTGCCCGTCTATATCTGCTAGCTCAAGTCTGGTTCGATAGTATTGATAGCCAGACAGACCTGATCTTAATGACTTGACCTTCATTGGAAACGAAAAATCTAGGTTGATTCGAGCGTCAAAGGACCCGAGGTCGGCTTTGTAAGACTCCACGGCAAGACTAAGCGCCTGAAATCCAAAATTTGTTTCGGCATAGTCGTAAAAGCTGCGCATTATTCTCGACATATTGATGCCTTTGCTCCCAGCCTGCAATGACACAGTCCCAGTTACAGAAGTGTCCAGCGAGATGAGACCTCCATCCCTTTTCTGAAAATTTAAGGGCAGGCGAAAGTTTGAGATACCAACATGCTGTATAGCAGCATTCTTGCCCTTTATCAGTGAGGAGGGACCATTCTGCAGGTCTGGTAGAGTTGCCTTGTAGGCAGCTGAAACCTTAAACTCTTTAGGATACGAACGAGAGAACAGCGGGTAAAGCTGGCCTATATTGGATCCAACTTGGTCAGCGACAGTTTCATCTGTTTCGGTAATAATTGAAGCTTGATAGTTCATGGACTTAACCTTTCGGGGCCGAGTTATTGCGTTATATTCACGAAATGGAATGAAATTCCAAAAATGTTAGTCCCTGGCCGTTTTTGTCGCAGGGAGTGATTAGCGCCAAAGCTACCAAGGTTTATCCAACCATCTTTCTATTTGCCAGCGCTTATCAGAGCCCCAAAAATGCTCAGACGCGTCCCCATCATTTACAAAGTAATGAGGGGAACCCCAGCACCCACGTTTTAAAGCCTCGTTTGTGACTGCACGCAACCTATCCTTAATTGGTTGGTTACCGATCAAATCTTGAAGATTTTTTATACCAGACAACTCAACGATATCATTAATATCTGACATATTTGATCCGCCTCTTGTCCAAATGTTGCGCATAGCATTGACTGCGAACTCTTTTGCCAGAGCGTGACCATTTAAGTTCTCGATAACATAGAACGCACGGCAAACCTGCACCGATGCAAAAGGAAAATACGATGGCATCCAAAACTCTTCGTTATTCAACCTTGCAGTGCGCTTCAAATCAATCCACGCATACTCTCTTTTGTATGGAACATCGATTAGTGCGGGTATTCCCGTCTCTTTCATAGCGGCACCCATGAGGTAAGGCCGCCAGGAGGTATCTACACCAAGATTGTCAACAAAAAGACTCCCATAAAACCCATAAGGTGATGAAAAGTCGAAATAGAAATCAATCGTTTTGGCCATGGCTTATCTCTATCGCCTTGTTCAGCTTCAGACTATCACTTTGAGTAACTATATGAAGATAACTACAGAAAAAGCAGACCAGCTAGTCCCAAAAAAGCAAAAAAACCGACAACATCGGTAATAGTTGTCAGAAAGACCGAGCTAGCGTTAGCTGGATCTATGCCGTTCCGCTCCAAGGCTATGGGGATAAGCGTGCCAGAGAGCGGAGCAACAATAAGATTTAGAATCATAGCCAGACCTATCGTAAGTGCGAGCTGAGGCTCACCATAAATTGTAACCACTGCAGCCGCAGAAATGACCGCAAAAGCTAACCCATTTACTAGTCCAACAAGCAGCTCTTTTCTTACGAAAACACCTGCGTTTTGCAGAGAAAGCTCTTTTGTGGCCAAGCCACGCACGGCTACTGCCAGCGTCTGGGTCCCGGAGTTACCTCCCATGGATGCCACAATTGGAAGAAGAACCGCTAATGTTCCATATGTCTCAATTAAACCAGAGAATTGGGCAATTACCGCCGCCGCGACGACAACCGTCAATAAATTAACAAATAACCAAGCAAATCGAGAACGAGAAGTCTCCCACCAGGTGTTCTGGACATCAAGCTCACCTCCTTGCAAGCCAACGAGCTTGAGAAGGTCATCTTCCGCTTCCTCATCGATGACATCCAAAACATCATCTATTCGAACTACGCCCAAAATTTGACCTGTATCCTCCTCCACAACAGGCGCTTCAACCAAACCATACTGCCGGAAAGTAAATGCCAAATCTTCTTGGTCAAAAGTTGGCACAAAAGTTCTAAGATCTTCCCAAGCAGTATCTTTTAGGAGCATCTCTCTCGGCTCTCGCATGATTCGACTAAGCGCCACTGATGCTACTGGCCGATGACCAGGATCCACGAGGTAAACTTGGTAGAAGTTCTTCGGTAAGTCTTGATTGTCCTCTGCTCGCAAAAAATCAATTGCTTGGCCAACAGTCCAGCCCTCTGGAGTCACAACAAAATCTCGCGTCATTAAACGACCAGCAGAATATTCTGGATAAGATAAGGTTTGATCTAATGCAGCGCGGTCTCCCGCATCCATCCTAACGAGGTACTTGCTAAGATCTGCCTCGCTTAAGTCCTCAGCAAGCTCGGCTGCTTCATCTATTTCAAGTTCTTGAAAGGCCGTCTGGACAAGCTCATCCGGTAGCCATTCCACAATTAGCTCTCTGACCTCCTCTCTCAGCTCAGCTAGAACATCTGGAACGAAAAGTTCACCAAGCTGATTAACAAGCTCTCGGCGATCATCCCGATCGAGATATTCAATTAAATCAGCAAAGTCGGCAGGGTGTAGTTCTCTAAGATTAGGCTGCAAATCAGCTAAAAGATTCTCGTCGACTGCATTACGCACTAACCCCACAAGGCGCTCTGCGGGTGTTTTCTCACGCGTTAGAGTCTGAGCTTCATCAAGCACGGGTGCTGTGTCAAAAGTTTGTGACATGGCGCTCCTCTAGCAGGCTTTTTGAAAATCAACAGACTAGATTAAGCCGCTCATGAGAAACGAAGTTATGAGTGTTGTTAAAGTATTATTATAAAGTTTTAAGAAATCACTTGCTTAAATAGCACACCCTGGTCCGCAGAAAAATTTTGATATATGGGCAAGCAAGAAAGATATTGGTTTAAGCGCGAAAATGTATTGGTTTCTTTCGCGACAGATAATTAGAGCGACGAGATGATTGTAGTTGGCGGTGAGAACCTTATTGACTTAGTGCAAAGCAGCGAGCTTCCCGAGTTTAAAGCAATACCCGGTGGCTCTCAATATAATTGCGCACTTGCCATGGGCCGACTTGGGTTACGACCAAGGTATATAACACCAATTTCAAGTGATAAAATGGGCGATCTACTTGTCAGCACCCTATCTCAAGGTGGTGTTGAAGTAGCTTCATCGCGACCCAATCTACCCTCCTCTATCGCGATAGTTTCACTTGATAATGGCCAACCATCCTATCAGTTCTACAGGGATGGCACGGCAGAGCGAGCAGTAACGCAAGAGGCACTTCTCCATATAATCCCCCGAGAAACAAAAATTTTCCAACTTGGATCTCTGTCGCTATGTGATGGTATAGATGCAGAAATCTGGTCCGATTTGTTTGTCAAACTATCTCGGCAAGGCGTAAACTGTTCATTAGACCCGAACATCAGGCCCTCATTTATCAAGAACCGGGCAGCTTATATCAAACGACTGGAGACCATGATAAAAGTTGCAACAGTTGTGAAGTTAAGTGACGAAGACTTGAGTTGGCTTTATCCAGATACTGACATAGAAGAAAAGGCATTAGAACTTGCATCATGGTCAAACGCAAAATTACTTGTCTTAACTAAAGGAAGCGAAGGTGCATCTATTTTCTCCGGCAGTCAGGTTGTTAAAGTTCTTGCCGCAACCGTAACCGATTTAAAAGACACCGTCGGAGCTGGTGATACATTTATGGCTGCCCTAAATTATAAAATGATTTCCGATCCAGACCTTGGCTCCAAAGAAACACTAAAAGAGATTGGCAACTTCGCAGCTAGGGCGGCCGCTATCAATTGCAGTAGGCCCGGCTGCAATCCACCTTATTTTCACGAAATAGATACAAAGGCTCTATGAGGTTATTCATTGATTCTGCACTACCAAAAAAATGGACGCCATATGCCGAAGCTGGTCTGATCCACGGTGTGACAACGAACCCCTCTATTTTCAGAAAAGAAAATATTAGTTTTTCAGCTGCATCATACACATCGCTTATACATGAGGCTCGGGCGATGGGGCTAGAAGAACTGCAATTACAAGTCACTGAAACAAGCATCCCAAGGCAGGCAGTATCGAACTTCATGCGATTTTTTGAACAATGGCCTGAAGGAATAATTGCAAAAATTCCATTTACAAAAACTACTTTGGAAATCTTATCGCTATTGCCAAGAGAAGTGCCAATCACTTTTACAACTGGCTATTCCATTGAACAAGCGGTGATCGCTAGAGCGAAAAATGCTCGCTACATTGCCCCGTACTATGGTCGAATATTAGAACAAGGAAAACCCGCTGATGCTATTGTGGACAGCATGCTAAATATCTGCAAACCGCATACCAGAGTGCTGATCGCAAGTATAAGAAACACCTCACAAATCCATGAACTAGCTTCCCGCGGACATGATACATTTACGCTCAGTGCAGAACTAATTTCCAGTCTGTTCCATAACGAATTAAGCGAACATGCAACTGCTGAATTCGAGGCCGCTGCGCAGGGTCAACTCTCCAAAAATTAGGCGCTAGCCAAAGATTAAATCAGGCAACCACAGGATTGTCTGAGGGAACATCCAAAAAATACCCAACGCAAATATCTGTAGCGCTATGAATGGCATCACACCAGAATATATGTGCCGCGTGCTAACCTCAGGTGGTGCAACGCCTCGGAGGTAGAACAGCGAAAACCCAAAAGGCGGAGTCAAAAAGCTTGTCTGCAGGTTGACTGATATCATTATTCCCAACCACACTGGATCAAAACCCATCATAATAAGTGGTGGACCAACAAGTGGCACCATAATGAAGATAATTTCTAGAAAATCTAGAAAGAAGCCCATCAGAAACATAACAAGCATGACCACAAGAAAGGCTCCTACTTTTCCACCTGGAAGATTTATCAGAAATTCTTCAATCATACTGTCGCCACCGAAGCCTCTAAAAACTAACGAGAAAAGCGAGGCACCGATTAGTATCAGAAATACCATTGAGGTGATTTTGACGGAATTACGAGCTACCAGCATCAAGGTAGCAATGGAAAGCTTTCGTTTAGAAAATGCTAGAAGTGTTGCGCCAACAGCGCCCACTGCCCCAGATTCTGTGGGTGTAGCGATACCAGCCAGTATCGATCCCAAAACCAGGAAAATTAGTATCAACGGAGGCACAATAACTGCAAAGATAGAAGGAGATTTGTCTTCACCTTGGAGATTATCCGTATCTTCATTTATCGCCGGACAACTCGCTGGAAAGAAAAATGCTAGAGCAATTTGTAAGGCTATGTATAGGGATACAAGAAGTAGGCCTGGCAATAGTGCACCGGCAAATAGGTCGATTGCAGTAACAGGCTCTGGTACAAGCACACCCCTAGCCATGGAGGCTTGCTCGTTAGCACCCTGCAAAATATCACCGAGCACAATTAGAACGATTGAAGGAGGTATGATCTGCCCCAAAGTGCCTGACGCACAAATCAGCCCAGAAGATAGCTGCGGACTATAGCCAGCACGAAGCATGACAGGCATGCTCATTAAGCCCATAGTTACAACCGTTGCCCCTACTATCCCCGTTGATGCGGCCATCAAAGCGCCCACTAGAAGCACTGAGATCCCCAATCCGCCTCTTAAATTACCAAATAGACGTCCCATCGAATGCAACAAGTCACCGGCAATGTTCGATTTCTCCAACATCACCCCCATGAAGACAAATAATGGGATCGCGATTAAGGGTTCGTTTTTCATAATCCCTAAAATACGCAGCGGAAATACATTGAGCATCCCAAGGTTAAATATTCCGAACCAGTCACCCAGGTATGCAAAAAATAAAGCAGAGCCGGCCAGTGTAAGAGCAACAGGAAAACCCATTATTAGCGCAACAATTGTCGCGCCAAACATGATGAGCGCAAATATTTCAGCTTCCATATTATCGATCCGCGCGTGATTGCGTAGTAAATATTACAAGCACATTTTTGAAGAATAAGGACAATAATTGAAGCCCTAATAGGATAGCAAATAAGGCGATTAAGCTTTTGAAGAGGAAAACTCCAGGTAATCCGCCTGCTTCTACGGACCCCTCCAAAACTGACCAGGATCGGCGAATCAACGGCAAGCTTTTTGTATAGACAAGATGTATAACAGGAAGGGCAAAAACCAAGACACCAAAACAGTTAACCAAGGCTTGCTTCCGTTTTGTCAAACTCCGATAAACAATATCTATTCTGACATGTTCATCATCTAAAAGCGTATAACAGGCTCCGAGCAAAAAAGCTGTGGCATGGAACCATATATAGAGCTCCTGCATCCAAATAAAGCCAACAGAGAATACATATCGCAGCACGACTACGACCGCAACATTTAGCACTAGTGCTATCATTACAAAGCTAGCGAAACTTCCGAAAAAGAGAGAAATCTTATCAATCAGATTGGAAACAAAACCAAGTAACAATTTCCAATTCATAATAGAAACTCTCGCATGCTAGAATAAGGGGCTCTCACCCCTTATTCTTTAAATTAAGTCATTATATTGCTGTAAAGTTTGCAGCTACCCGCTTGTTCATGAAATTACCTTCAGAGTAACCGGACCATTCAACCACATTCTTTCTGAATGCAACCAAATGATTATACAACTCTGTTGCATTAGCGTCTTTGGCAGCAAGCTCTGGTATAACGGTGGTTGCCCGCTCTCCAATCGCTGCAATAAGTTCATCAGAGTATGGCGCGAGGTTAACACCATGCTCAGTCAAGAGCGTTTGCAGAGCTGAATTGTTCGCTGCCTGAAAGCGAGACAAAACCATTAGATTTGTTTGCGCAGCAGCGAACTCGATAGCTAACCTGTGCTCGTCGCTTAAGGCGGCATATTCATTCATATCAAAAAATGAGTCCAATATTGTTGCAGGCTCATGCCAGCCTGGATAATAGTAATTTTTACAGACCCTATATAAACCAGCTCCAAGATCTGCTGCGGGTCCAATCCATTCTGTTCCGTCTATGGCACCCGATGTCAGGGCGGCAAGAACTTCAGAACCAGGCAGGTTAATCACGTTAACGCCGAAAGTTTTCAGGATTTCACCACCCAAACCTGGCATACGGAATTTTAAACCTTCGAGGTCAGCAACAGTCGTCACCTCCTTATTGTACCAGCCCCCCATTTGGTTGCCCGTATTTCCCATAGGCAAAAACTTTAGCCCTAAAGGATTGTAGGCTGTCTTATCTGCTAGGTCGATGCCCCCCCCGTAGTAACACCACGCATTTTGCTCTTGAGCGTTAAGGCCAAACGGCATGCATGCTACGAATGAAATTGAGTCAGACTTACCGGCCCAATAGTAAGGTGCACCAAAGCCCATCTGAGCCGTCCCAGATTGCACTGCATCAAGCGCTTCAAAAGGAGCAACTAACTCGCCTGCGTGATATACGTCGATTGTCAGACTGCCGCCTGTTAATGTACCAACTGCAGACGCAAATGACTCAAGAGCCTGACCCAAAAGCCCAGCTTTCCCGAATGCAGACACTGCGATCCACTGTTTTTTACCTTGCGCAATTGCAGGCGTTGCAAGCGCACCTGCCGCGACCGCACCTCCTGCCAATGTTGTCTTTTTTATAAATGATCTACGATCCATAACGTGTTCCTCCCGAATAACGTTAAAATAGCACAAAATGCTATACCCTTCATTTCGCTCAGACCAACTACTTGTCAAGAGAAATGGAGAGTGCGCTAGCGAGAGAGCTTGTTACTGAAGCACCTAATAATAAAACACAGTTAAAATGTTCCTCCATTGACCAGTCGCCAAAATAAAGTATCATATTAACACTTTTAGGGAGCCACGTTTAGGGAACCACGTTTAGGGAGCCACGTTCATGACTAAATTTTTGACTCGAGTGTTTGTGGGGGCCTTGCTAATTTTCTCGCTTATTGGGACACCAGCTGTCGCTGATCACATGCCAGACATTATGATGAGGAATTTTCTAGCTTGGAGCAGATTAGGCGATACAGGGCGTCTTGGCCCATTCGAAGTTAACGTTGCAACATTCGGCAACCGTCCTGATGCGCCAAAGACGTCAGCTCCAAATGAAGTTTACAGCGAGTTTCTTGTCGACAAGTGGAATCTGGCGTCGCTTGTTACCAGAGACGGAAAGTTTGTTCACGAATACTACAACAGAATACGGAGTATAAACAGCAATACACCGCTGCTCGGTTGGTCAATGAGCAAAACTGCCGTCGCGGCCTCAGTGGGAAACCTCATCTGCGAGGGAGCGATCAAAAGTATTGATGATCCTGTGGGCGCATATTCTGGCTTTCTGCAAGAGACTGCATTCAACGAAGTTACCATACGAAACCTTCTGCACATGAACAGCGGTGTAAGCCCTCTAGGCCGAGCGAATGAAAAAGAATTTAATAGGCAGGCTCGCGGTATGGAAGGGTTTGAAGGAGAGGCAAACATTCGCGACGTGCTTCGCACTTTCGACACCGCATCACGCGAGCAAGGCGAAACTATGAATTACCACTCGACAGACACTATGACTTTGTCATTGCTGGTGGAGGAAATTAGTGGTGTGCCACTCAGCCAGTACTTCTATGATAAAATTTATCGCGCATTTGGACAAAGTAATTACATGACTTGGAATAGTGATGCCTATGGAACAACAACAGGGTTTTCTGACCTAGTCATGACTGGCCGAGATTGGACAAACTTTGGCAATTATCTAATGAGTCAAATGGATGAGAATACTTGTTTAGGGTCATTTTTCATCGATGGGATCGATAATGCGGTAGCCACAGGGAATCCCAATGGCGTGCGCTACGGTTACCAGTCATGGGTTTATCTTGTGAATGGCCAACCTTCACTCGTACTTCAGGGTCATGGAGGTCAGTTCATGGTCTTAGATCAAGAAAACAAAACGATCTTATTGATGTTATCACTCAATGAAAACTATAAGCATGGGAACTTGTTCTCCAGCATTCACGAATTTGCTGAAAAGCTTAATTAACTTATAGGTCAAAGAACCATGCTGAACACCATCTACCGAGCGAAGCAAAAAATGAAACTGTCAGGTTTTACTAATATTTTGGCGTTTGGACTTAGCCTTACAACATTTGCAAGTGCGCAAGTGGTTCCAAATAGGGCTGGTCCAAATTGCCATATAGTACAATCTGCTAATTCATCAGATGGTGGACAATCATATCAACAAATCTCGGAAGAAGTGATTACTTCAGCCTCAGTTCCTGAGGCTGTTATCTTTAATGGTGAGAAACTACTCTATTTTGTGAATGGTGACTTTGACAGCCACTCAATTCACGTGAGCACGCTGTCAAACGATAGTCGAAGTGTCTCAAACAAACTGCCAATTAAGCTTAATGGGGAGATAATTGGTGATGCAGTCGATCCAGACCTTATTGTGACGACTGATGGGAGACTAAGGATTTATTATTACGTGGGAATGTTCACCAGACCAGTAACCGAGAATAAACCAGCCGACTTTTTTTCTGCAGTTTCAGATGACGGAATCAACTTCGAAGTTGAGGGAGTTATTGCGACCGTTGAAGGAGGGACCGACCCAACCGTTGTGCGCAGGCAAGATGGGACATATCTTTTAGCTATTCCACAAGCAGAACGTATGAATATTGAAATTCTAGAAAGTGCTGATGGCATCTCATTCCGCAAGATTGGGTCGCTCGAGGGCGGCATTCCTGAATTAACCCTATCTGAGAGCGGTAACGTCGAAATCCTCTTTCAGGATAGTGAAGGGATTGTAAAACTTACCTCTCAAGACGGAGGAAGAACATGGGGAAATCAGGGTAGTAGTATTTTGAAAGGGGCTTCAGCGGGTGTTGCAAGTCCTAGCGTCATCCGCCTTGACGAGCAAAATCGAACTATGTTTTACTTTAGAGCTCGCGAAGGATGCACGACAGCCCCCAATGCATACCTAACTGACAAGAATGCTCTGCTACCTAACGCTGGACACAAAGGCCAAGCCCAGGGTGCGCCGCCTCTTGGAGACGGAGTCAGCCCTACCCCCCAAGGAAATGCCGAAGGTCCCCCGCCACTCGGAGATGGCGTGGCTCCGCCACAAAAGAGCAATAATTAACCTTTACATCGTTTTGCTGCTCTGGTGGCAATTCTGAGATTAGCTAATGAGTTAGAAAAATGGTGTGGCCGAGAAGCGGTTCTACGCCCTTGCACTGCACCAGACTCACTAGAGTACAAGCAATGTCAGCATGATACCTAGGGTTGCCGATAGGCCAACATGCACATAATGTCCTACTGCGCCCATGAAATAACTAAGCGATCATTCGCACCAAACTTTATAATGGCTTTTTGCTGACTCCTTGGAACATTGAAATTAACTAATATTGGCTCGTCACCAAACAATGTAACCTCACCCTGCAGACTTACCGCATCACCACTAAAAGTATAATCCAGATTAGAACGCCCAGATATCCCATCATAGGAAACGTCGACGTGCTCTATGCGTAAAATATCTGCTGCACTGTTAAGATAGATCAAGTCTTCGGCCTCCAAGACTCTTCGGTAATTCTCATCTTCAAGCTCAATATACCAGTTAAGTTTTAACCGTGTGACCTCAGCCTGTTCTATAGCCAAAACTTCATAGTTAGGGCCACCACCTCTGGTATAAGACCACAGATCATCTTGGATAGGAGCCGAAATTAGGCTTTCGAGACGGTGAGAAGCCAGAAAAGTTGCGAAAAACTGCAATGGATCAATACTTTCGTTCTGTATAAGATTTCCAGCTGAATCATAACATTCATCATAGAATGTGGCTGCCTTGGCATAGTTGTTTACGTAATTAGGGCTATAAACTACCCTTAGTGCGTAGAGCATCATATCCTCGATCGATCCTCCCCCGTTTACACTCAAACTCCAATCAATTTCGGCAATTCTATTCCATTGAAATAGGAAGGCGTCAGAAAACATAGCGGCCCATGCGACATAATCTGCAGCATAGCATCCGCGCAGGCTGTCGAACGCAGGGCTTCCATCTGGGCGCACTACGGATAGATATCT
>Ga0213865_10002411_pt1 | contig 11759 bp, 8 predicted proteins | sample PICome_6_FD_160100 | JGI IMG/M metagenome (GOLD analysis project Ga0213865, IMG submission 160100) | Coastal seawater microbial communities near Pivers Island, North Carolina, United States - PICO282 | ecosystem: Environmental > Aquatic > Marine > Coastal | place: USA: North Carolina | collected...
CAACATTATGGATGAACGCGATTTCCCTGCAGATGAGGTTTTCGCGATCGCATCGCGTCGTTCAATCGGGCGCAAGTGCAGCTATGGCGATAAAACGCTGTCCTGTCATGATATCGAACAGTTCGACTTCTCCAAACTTGATGTTGTTCTGATGTCGGCTGGCGGGTCAGTTTCTAAGGAATGGTCGCCGCGTATCGCCGCGGCCGGCGCGATTGTTATTGATAATTCATCGGCCTGGCGCATGGATCCCGACGTGCCGCTGGTGGTGCCGGAGGTGAATGGCGAAGCTGTTCTGGACTATGGCAAGAAAAATATCATAGCCAATCCGAATTGCTCGACCGCCCAGCTGGTCGTGGCACTTAAGCCGCTGCACGCGGCTGCCGGTATCAAGCGGGTCGTTGTCTCGACCTATCAATCGGTGTCGGGCGCAGGCAAGGCGGCCATGGATGAATTATGGACCCAGACCAAGGGTCTGTATGTCAATGATACGCCAACGGCGGAGGAATTCTCGCGGCAGATTGCGTTTAATGTCATTCCCCAGATAGATGTCTTCATGGAAGATGGCTTCACCAAAGAAGAATGGAAGATGCGGGTCGAAACCCAGAAAATCGTCGATCCTGCGATCGAACTGGTCGCGACCTGTGTCCGGGTTCCGGTGTTTGTCGGTCATTCCGAGGCGGTTTCGGTCGAGCTGGAGGATCCGTTGAGTGTTGAGGATGCGCAGGACTTATTCCGTAATGCCGATGGTGTTGTTCTGATTGATAATCCGGAAGAGGATCAGTTTGTGACACCGGTCGAATGCGCGGGTGAATGGGCGAGCTATGTCAGCCGTGTCCGGCTCGATCCAACCACGAAGAATGGTCTTCTATTCTGGAATGTCTCCGACAATTTACGCAAAGGGGCAGCCCTTAATGCGGTTCAGATTGCTGAGGAGCTTATCCGGCGTTCGGTTCTGACGCCGGCTGTGTCATCGGTCTCTAGCTGACGATTTAAATGTCTTGCAGAATTGCCGCATTTTTCACTTGCGCGGCGGGCTCGGATAGGCTTTATGCGGCTTTCAGCCAGTCACCCGCTGGCGTTTTAAAATCAGGAAGCGGGCGTAGCTCAGGGGTAGAGCACAACCTTGCCAAGGTTGGGGTCGAGAGTTCGAATCTCTTCGCCCGCTCCAAAATTACCAGTAAAAACAAATCGCTCTGCCTCCCCTCAAATATGGGGGCCTCCTTGTTCACACGCTTTTCACACGTTGACAGCCGATTTTGACTATTTGCGCTGAGAAGCTGAAGCCATGCGCATTTTCTGTATTCCGTTCAAAACTGCACCAACCGGCGACTTAAGACGCCCTAAATAAGACGCTTAAGGTCTGGTTCGTAATGACTGCTTTGGGTCAACAGGAGGAGACATTGCGGAATTTGATGACGGCGGAGGTGACCGCTGTGGCAGCAGGTACGACATGGTGCTCGCGACGTTCTTTATCTCCCGGTTGATGACTTGTCCCGCTAGGGTTTTGCATATAATTGCATATCCAATGCCATAATAGTGATGCATTGGTGATTAGGCTGGGAGAGTGACGGATTACCAGGAAAGGCGAATGCGGCACGCTTTTTCGTCGTGCAGGAAATCAGATTTCCTGAGTGCGCAGGACTTAGGAATTTTAGGATCAGAGAAGTATGGACGTAGAAGTATATGGCGGCGATCATTCTCCATGGGTGCAGGCTGTGTTGCTGGGACTTCATGAGAAGGGCATTAATTATCGAACGCAAAAAGTCCCGCCATATGAAGCGTTAAAACAATGGGGAGTGCGTCAGCCCGCAGTTTCTATAGATGGCGCGCCGTGGGAAATTGAATCGTCTCGCATTCTCGTTAGGCTGGGCTTTGGCCCAATATCCGACAAAGACTTGAAAGCTATCAACATTGCTTGGTTGGGTGTGCTTCATCGGTTTGACAGACCACTGCACTTTTATTCCAGCTTATCCCGAGTGAGTGAGACGCCGACGTCATTCATGAGGGCCTGCGTTCGTAGTTTTCTGATGGGATTTGTTGCATTCTATATGAGCGTGTTGCTCAGTTTCATTAAGTTGGTGAAAAAACCTGCCGGTCCAGAGAATTTTGGCGATCAATTTCTGAAATGGGAACGCGACTTGGCATCATCGGCCGAACCGTTCCTGGACGGTGCGACCCCTGGAATCCGCGACTTCCAGCTCTTTGGGGTCATTCAATGCCATGCCAGCATTCCGACACCTCCGCTTGATGCTCTTAGACATGATGATCGCTTAGAGTCCGTTCGAGCATGGATCGGGCGCATGCAGCAAAGATTTAGTGACTATCCGCACCTTTATTCTAGCCAATATTTTCCGCCCCATTCCCCCAAACCGGTTTCCGAAAATGTGATACAAAGAACCATGTTTTTCATCGGTCTTTTTACGACCTTCGTTCTGCTGCCTTTGACGCTGCCATTGGTCTTTGTCCTAATGAGAAAAGTGCCCCGTTGATTTGCCCCGCATCGCTAGAACAGACCTGAACCAGGGACCTTCAGTGTCGAGTAAAGCCCGCTCCAACGAGTTCCCGTATCGGGAAAATCGAATTTTGGTCGCAGACCGATTTCTGCTTTGACGCCGAAAGCTGTTTTCAGGCGAGGGTCCTAATTTCGCCCCACATAGGTCACTGCTTGATGGAGTGAAACGCTGAGTCATCCCCCATGTGAAAATAGAAATGCCCGGACAATGAGCCACCCGGTTCAATCACTGCCCAACCACGTCCACATCGTTCATCGCGTTCATCCATGCCCTGCCAACTGAACTCCGCGCACGGTTGTCCATCTTTCAAAGAGTAAAACACATCAAGCCACGCTCGGACGGCGATAAAGCGCATTTCATCCCGATCATCGCCAAATGAGATGTAGCCAGGTACGACCAGATCAATCGCATCCTGAGCCCAAACGTCCATGTGCGTAATCCGCCATTTGCCTAGAAATTTGCTTTCGATATCAGTCTTCGCGGCCGCCCAAGTTCAGCTGTTGCAAGTACCGCTCTATAGCTTGATGAGCTTTGTCCAGATAGGTCGCATCTGAACTGGCGTATCGTTCGGTAATCGACATTCCAGTCGCACTGTGTCCTAACTGCGCGGAGACCTCCCAAGCAGGCACCCCGCTCGCTCTTAAATGCCGCGCGATTGTGTGCCTGAGTGAATAAGGCTGCACGTCAGCATCCAATCCCGCTGCATCTCGCAGCCTGCGCCATCCCCCTTTTAGACTTTTCAGGGGCTGCCCACGATAGGTGATGAGATAGCCGTCGTCAGCCCTTTCTATTGTCGGACGAAGCTGCCTCGGCATGCGAACGGTTGGGCGATACTTCTTCGTTTGCTTGCGTCCAGGCGGATTCAGGTGAATCAGGCCAGCGTCCAAATCGCACTGTTCTTTGGTAAGCCCGCGAATAGCATCTGGACGGCTGGCGGTTCCTAGCATGAGCATAATGAATCGATACAATCGCTCGCTTTGAGCGCATTCCAATAATGCTCGAATTTCCTCGACCGATAGCGGCCTACCCTTTGGGGGACGCTCGGACACGGTCAATGACATGAGCTTCGGAACGGATGAGATCTCCCCATTCTGCCACGCGCGATTAAGCGCTGCTTTTCCGACCATCACGGTGCGGTTGATTGTCGGATCAGCCAGTCCCTTCTCGCGCAGCAAATGCAGCCATTCGACATCTCGACCAGGGTCTCGTCGGTCCGGCTTAACGCCGATCCTGCCCGCACTAGATCGGCATCAATATTGACCTCCGACATATCGTTCACGATCACCGCAACACGCAGTCCTTCACGATTATTCAGTACCCGATTGAGCAAAGTTGTCTTCCCGGCCCCCAGAAAGCCGGACAGAACGGTAACGGGAAGGCGGGCATCGGGCGAAATGGCCATGGCAGATATCTTCTTAGATTTGAGGATGGATTTGAATTGTTATGTTATATTATAACATAAATTCTTGTCAATTTGATTCAGCCTGTATGAATGGGGGGAAAGGCTGTCACGGGCAGAGCGCTGACAGATCGAAAATGGTGCCAAACCAACAAATAGGCGCCCCCCGATATGTCGCCTAATTTATCCAGATTGGGGAGGACCAGGCCATTTCATTTATTGTGGCGGGGACATTTTCCGGGGGTATCTGACCGAGACGCAGGCTATCATAAGTTGACCAGCGGCAGGTCGGGTTCTGGATAATGCGGGCATAGTAGAACGTATTTTGTCCGGGTCGGTAATCCGGGTCCGACCACAGCGTTTTCAGTTCTGGAGCGCCTTTGTCCTGATCAAATTCACACGTGTCTATGCTTACACGGGCAGCTGTCTCTGGACAGCGCGACGTGTCGGGATCAATGGCACGGCCATCGCTGCATACGACATCGTGGACTGCTTCGAAAGTCTCGCCATTTTCGGTCCATCCCTTGATGATCTGGATCCGGTCGAGCGGTGCGGTCATCGGATCCTGCAAGGCCCAGACGAGAAAGCTCGGTGACGAGCCTGTCGTCGCCGCCAGTCGGCCTCCCATCGGGACCCCGTCACGATAGGCGGTTTGGAGCAAGTCGACTTGGTTCGGCAGGCCGGCGTCGAAATCGAAACTCCCAAACAGCCGCAACCTTATGCGGGTTCCGCTGGTGGCATAAACTTCCTTTTTCTGCATGGCGTTGAACAGGGCATCTCTGGTGTTCTCGGGGGCCCAGATCGCGGCAAGTCCGCCCGGATTATTCATCAGGGCGGGATAGTTCCCACCCGGGCCGGCGCTTAGCCGGCGCCGGGCTGTTGCAGTCGGAAAGCCGCTGGATCCGCGAAAATCCCATTCTTCGGTATCCCCGGGTGTTGAATTATGCGTGTCGGTGGCCCCGATCATGCCGAAATCAAGCGGGTTGAAGCCAAGTTCATTGTCCAGCGCCAGGCCAATTTTCAGCCCGTCCCGGGCCATTGATGTCGACGCTATACAGCCAATTGTCTGGCCGTCTTCACAGCGCGGCAGAAATTGCTCAAAACCACATTCTTCATCGGTTGTTCCGACGCCGATGGCACATTCGGAATTGCCTTTAATCTGATACATTTCGACCAGCGGTTCGAACTGGTCTCGCAGTTGCCAGTCGGCTTTAGTATAGATGTCGCCGTCAATTGTATGATTGGCAAAGGCCAGTCCCCAGGTTTTATTCGGATTATGAGGGATGGTGATAAATTCACACGGTGCCTGACAGCCCTCATTCAATTGTTCCCAGAGATCAATTTCGGTCAGGGCATCAAAAGCCGAGACGGCTTTGCGAGGGACCGTACTGTTGCGGAAGATGACATTGCGATGGATTTTGCCACGCCCTGGCAAGGGGGGAGAATATTCATAGGCAGCGAAGGTCGTAAAGCGGCCAGGGTCATTATGGCTGTCGGCCGCCGCGACAATTTCGGCCCAGGTTTGTTGCGCGTATAGAATGGCTCTTGCATCTTCTTCTGCACTTGTTTCAGCGAGCAATGCCGGCGGCCGTTGTTCACCGGCGGCGCGCAGACGCAGGAAAAGATTGATACTGGGGCGCTGCATGTCCGCACATAATGCGCGCATGTCTGCACCGGCATCCTGATCTTTACAGGCTTTATGCAGCATGAATCCTTCGGCATGGTCGGTCACCGCGCTAAAATCGAGTGGCACCGCAAGCTGTACCGACCTGCCTATTGGTGAAACCACCGGCTCACCCCTGGCAAATTGATAGGACTGGTCAGGGGTTAGCCTGTTGCCGAAAATATAGGAGTCGAAAGACTGGTCGGTGTGAACGTGCAGATCTCCGAAATAAACGTTCTTGAGTGGATTACTGGCAATGACAGCGTCTATAGCGGGCTGCGCAACGGGAATTGTGAAGGCGGACTCGTCTTCGGCTTCGCCATCGGCCCGCATTTGCAGCATGTCCCCGTCGCTGATCAATGGCGCTGACATTCGGCTCTGTAGGACAAAATAGCCGCTCATCACAATAATGAGAATGATTAGCCCGGCCCAGTGATACCATCGCATTGGGTGTTTCCTCCGTGGCAACCCGCTGTGATCTTTCATTCATGCACCCGCCTATTTATTCTGCAGTTCGAATTGCAGCACGTAAAGCGAAATAGTGGGAGGATACGCGACCAAACTCGCTGATCTGCGCAAGATCCGCTACGCCTGTATCGCTGCGGGCCGGCCGTCATAGCCCTCTTACCGGAGCATCAGGCGGAAAAGATGCCAAATCTGCGACGCTTGGAAGGTTGCATATTTGACGATGATACAGTCTTTGCCGCATTTTCAGATTCAGCCCTTCGGTCTTGACACAAACTCAGATCGAAAGAGCCTGTCAGGCGCGTCATGCTGCAGCGCTCACCAGATTATATTGCCAATGTTCCAGCTAATGATCGCAGGCGCCACGGATTGGCGCCAGCCCTGCCGGACAGCTGCGCCTTTCGGCCTGTCTGGTGAAAAAGGATTCTTTTGCACGGCGATATTTTACGATTATGAGCGATGTTTCCGAAAAGCGGGGGTCGCCTGCCGTGGAAAAGCCATGAGAATTACGTAAAGGGCTTTGTAAATCCACGCCTTAGTCTGAAGAATATCAGGCCTGAATTCCGCCAGGCATCGGATATGAGCCGGTTGAGCTCCGGTCGCCGGTTTAACATGGCCATCGCTACCGGGTCGGCTATTGCCGGCTAATCCCGGTCGGTCTGACGGCGAAACCAGCTGGAGGTGCCGACGATCAGACTAGTCTGACAAGAAAACGCTCACAAAGCCTGCACCGGTCCAGTAAAACAGCTCGGCAGATGTTTCAAACCGCGTCAGTAGCAGCGCATCGGTCGTGACTTCGATCGTGTCGGGATCGCTGCAATTGACTGCAGGGCTGATATCATTCCGGTTGCGGCGGGCCTGGCGTTGCTTGCCGCACCAGGTGAGATGTTCGCCAGGTGGCTGACGGGAAATGCCATAATTTGAAAGTTGCGGGCGGCTCAGGGATTTGATGAGATGTTCAGCGCGGTCATTATTGGAGAGACGGACGACCAGCGGCGTTTCCGGTCCTGTGTTTCGGAAAAAGGCGGAATCGTCTGTTCCGTCGCCGTCAAAGTCGCCATCGACAAACAATAGCGAGGCCGGAACTTCTGGCCGAATGGTCAATGCAGCCCGCATATCGCGATCATGGTTGCCGCTTGCATGTGTCTGGGTCTGGTCGACCGGCGGCGGCTCAGGCGAACACCCGGCTAGCAAACCCATCAAAGTTCCCAAAATCGTGGCTGTGAAGATATTGTTTGGCATCAAATGGGCGGCAGCGGGTTAGGGTGAAGTGTCATCGGTGAGATATAGGCGTGAGATGTTAGGAGGTAGTATCCCGAACGTCGAGCGCGGCGATTACCATAAATGCCCCCTTCCGGTGTGCTGCCCCTAACGGGTAATATGTCGCGAGCTGGTAACCATTTGCATCAGCCAGTTTGCAGAGGGCCTTGTCGGGCGCTTCTTTAAGATTCAATCCGAATTCGATTTGCTCGTCGGTTGCCGATAAGGCCTGTTTCATACCGGCCTTATTGGCCATGGCGAGCACTCGGTCACCATAAAAATCTGCAATGAGAACGCTTCCGGGCGCCGCAATCGAGCGAATGGTCTTGAGGGTCGCGTCAATCACTGCCGCACTGAGATACAGGGTCACACCTTCCCATAGAAAAATTGTTTTCTGGCCTGGATCATAGGCCGAGGTCATTAAAGCATCGCTCCAGTTCGGCCGGGTGAAGTCGACCTCGATATAGTGAACATGGTCGCGGCTAAGCCCGGCACGCTCCAGCGCGTCGCATTTTGATCTCTGAACGGTCGCTTGATCGAGCTCGAACATGGCCATGCCGCACGTTTTAAGCGGCCCATAGGCGCGGGTGTCGAGGCCTGCGCCAAGCACGACAAATTGCGTTGCCTGTTCGGCATAAGCGTCGATGAGGCCGTCAATTCTAGCAGATCTTGAGAAAACAAGACTGGCGATACCCGCCTGATCATCGTCTGGTAAGACCGGATAAAGGATTGGTTGGCCGGCAATGCGCCGCGCAACCATGAGTGGAAAGAGTGTCAGACGCAGTCCGAATATCGAGTTGTTTGGCAGGGCACCCGCCAGCCGCTTTGCGGCGAGGTCATCGCGCAGGCCGAAAATGTGTGCTGTCCACCGGCCATTAATGATTTCGACAGCGGTCTGTGACAGGCCGAGCTGTTTACTGCGCCAGATCTGTTTATAGCCTACCCAGGCGGCGCCAAGAATAGAGATAGGCAGCCAGATAATCTGCAGAGGAATGTAAATTATCCAGGCGATCTGTTTCATTGTGATGTAACTGGTTGTGCGTGTCCGGTGCCGGAAGCCTATTGATTTTTTTGTCCGAGACAAGGCTGTCCGTTTGCGGCGCCGCTTGCATAGGGCTTGCCGCAGTGCCAGTGATTTGCAGTGGCTGCGTTTAATTGGAGCGTTTGAAAGATAGGAGCGGCCGCGCCAGCGCGTCTTCATTGATGACGGCCTCTGTCTCCGCCTTTTGCCGGCGCGATATCCCGGATTTACTGGATCAGAAAAATTCGCCTATAAAACTGGTCGTGATGTGAAGGGGAGTAAACATGCATAAGACGTTTCAACCGGACGCGCCGGCGGCGTCAGAAATAAGTTTCGACGATTTTCTGAAAGTCGACATCCGGCTGGGGACAATTGTTCAGGCAGAAGCTTTCCCCGAAGCGCGCAATCCGTCTTATCGCTTATGGATCGATTTCGGACCGGCGATTGGCGTGAAGAAGAGTGCTGCGCAAATCACCGCATTGTATGAGCTAGACGAGCTGGTCGGGCAGCGTGTGATGGCGGTTGTCAATTTTCCGCCTCGCCAGATTGGACCGATGCGGTCGGAAGTTCTGGTCCTCGGATTTGGTGATGAGCATGATCAGATCGTGCTGGCTAAACCGGACGGCAATGCGCCGAACGGCGCCCGTATGGCCTAATCATAAGCGATATAGAATGGCTCGCCTCACCAGAAAGCCGTTTGTTCAATATCAGGCTGGCCGTGTCGATGCTGCGTCAGCGTAGCCGGACCCGGTCTGTCTATGTGCCGGACACCGCTTGCTGTTGGCAATTCGCGCCGGTTCGTCGTTTTAATCTGGTGGCGGGATCACGCTTAATGGAAGTCTCGGCTTTTCGGAATGATCCGGACATTGCGCGGGTGCTTACGTAAATCTTCCATTGTCTGGGGTAATGAAACGGATTCGGCCGCATGTTCTGGCGCGTTTATCGGTGTGGCGCCTGTTTGCGGGAGCGTGGTCTGATCGTGACCTGTATGGGGATCGCTCTCTTTGAGATGATTTATCTGCGCAGTTTCCGATAAAAGCTGCAAGTCACCGGTCCGGTCAATCAGCTGGTCGACGACAATATGGGTTACATTGTCGGCAGTCTGGACGCGGCCATTCACCAGCATAATTCGCGCGCCCATCAGGACGGATCTGTAAAGGGTAGCGATGCGGGGCCAGACCACCAGATTGGCAATTCCTGTTTCATCTTCAAGTGTGATGAAAAACACTCCGTTTGCGGAACCGGGCTTTTGCCGGATCAGGACAATACCTGCGGTTTGAACACGCTGTCCGTTTGGCTGGCTGATTGCAGCTTGTGTCGTTTGTATTCCATAGTCTTGATAATAGGAACGTAGAAACCGTATCGGATGGTTTTTGAGCGATAGGCGGGTTGTCTGATAATCCTGCAGGACATGTTCCGATGCCGGCATCGGAGGTAAAAGCGTAATATTGTCAGGGCCTTGCTCAGCGGTGTCCATGCGCGCAAAGAGTGGCAGTGTTTTCCCGCTGCTTTCTCCACGAACTGCCCATAGGGCGTCGCGTCGGTCAATGTCGAGCGAGCCGAACGCATCGGCTGCGGCGAGAAATTCCAGACTGTGGCGGCTTATACCGGCACGCCGGCGGATGTCTTCCGGGTGCCCGTAGCCGTTCCGCCGGGCGCGAATAAGGGCGTCGATTTCGTCTGCGCGTAGGCCGTCAATTTGTCGGAAACCAAGCCTTACGGCGCATAAGCCATTATCGCACGGCTCCAGTGTGCAATCCCATTCCGACATGTTGACGTCGACAGGGCGTACTTCGACACCATGTTCCTGCGCGTCGCGTACAATCTGTGCCGGGGCGTAGAACCCCATGGGCTGGCTGTTTAGCAGGGCCGCACAAAAAACGTCCGGATGATGGCATTTCAGCCAGCTTGAAACGTAAACCAGAAGTGCGAAAGAGGCTGCATGGCTTTCCGGAAAACCATATTCGCCAAACCCTTTGACCTGATCGAAACAGCGTTTTGCGAAGACCGGATCATATCCGCGTGCGATCATGCGGGACACCATCATGTCTTCATAATTCAGAATGGTTCCGACCTTGCGGAATGTCGCCATCGCCCGCCGCAGTCCATTGGCTTCGTCAGGGGTGAACCGGGCTGCATCAATCGAGATCTGCATTGCCTGCTCCTGAAAGAGTGGCACCCCGAGCGTACGTTTCAGGATCCGTTCCAGTTCGTCAGCCGGGCCATGTTCGGGTGCAGGACTGGGATAGCGTACGGTTTCCTTGCCCTGGCGGCGTCGTAAATAGGGGTGAACCATGTCACCCTGAATGGGACCTGGCCGGACCAGCGCAACTTCAATCACCAGGTCATAAAATGTCCGTGGCCTCAGCCGCGGTAGCATGTTCATCTGGGCCCGGCTCTCGACCTGAAAGACACCCAGACTGTCGCCACGACAGAGCATGTCATAGGTCGGGGTATCATCGGGCGGCAGGCTCGCCAGTGTGTGGGCTATGCTTTTATGCTGGGCCAGTAGGTTGAAGGATTTCCGGATGCAGCTGAGCATGCCAAGCGCCAGGACATCGACCTTCATGATGCTCAGCGCGCTGAGATCATCCTTGTCCCATTCAATGAATGTCCGGTCGGCCATGGCGGCGGGGCCAATCGGCACCGTTCCGGTCAGGGCGTGGCGGGTAAGCACGAAACCACCGACATGTTGCGACAAATGTCTGGGGAATCCGATTAATTGCTGACCGAGCTGCATGGCCTGGCGCAAAGCCGGGCTGTCGGGGTCGAGTCCGGCCTGTTTCAAATGCTTGTGATTGAGTGGTGTCGACTGACTGCCCCATACTGTTTTGGCGAGGGCTGACGAGATCTCTTCTGACAGGCCAAGGGCTTTGCAGACCTCGCGGATTGCCGAGCGTGAGCGATAGGAGATAACGGTTGCAGTTAAGGCGGCGCGATCGCGACCATATCGTTGGTAGACATATTGGATGACTTCCTCGCGGCGTTCATGTTCGAAATCGACATCAATATCCGGAGGTTCCCGGCGCTCTTTTGAGAGAAACCGCTCAAATAGAAGACTGGTTGTTTTGGGATCGACGCTTGTAATACCGAGACAGAAACAGACCGCGGAATTGGCCGCAGACCCGCGGCCCTGGCAAAGGATATGTTGCTGTCGCGCCCAGGCAACAATGTCGTAAACAGTCAGAAAATAAGGCGCATAGTTAAGCGCGGCTATCAGTGCCAGCTCCTTGCGAAGGGTCGCTGCGACTTTGTCCGGGACGCCATCCGGATAGCGCCATGCCGCGCCAGTCCAGGTCAAATGATTCAGGTGTTGCTGCGGGGTCCGGTTTGCCGGAACCGGCTCGTCGGGATATTCATAAGCCAGCTCGTCGAGACTGAAATTGCATTTTTCGACGATATCCTGAAGGCGCGATAAAGCCGGTGCGAAGCCAGTAA
>Ga0213865_10002413_pt1 | contig 11757 bp, 9 predicted proteins | sample PICome_6_FD_160100 | JGI IMG/M metagenome (GOLD analysis project Ga0213865, IMG submission 160100) | Coastal seawater microbial communities near Pivers Island, North Carolina, United States - PICO282 | ecosystem: Environmental > Aquatic > Marine > Coastal | place: USA: North Carolina | collected...
ATCGTCGCCGCCGATAAAATCCCGACCAAGGATAAAGGCTTCTGCCAACCCGTTTGGTTCAGCCTGTATGGCATAGCTAATGTCCAGACCGAACGCAGCACCATCGCCGAGAAGTGTCCTGAACAAGGGCTGATCATGTGGTGTCGTAATTACCAATATTTCACGAATGCCTGCCAACATCAGAACGCTCAGCGGATAATAAATCATCGGCTTGTCGTAGACGGGTAATAATTGCTTCGATACCGGAATTGTAAGCGGGAACAATCGCGTTCCGCTTCCGCCCGCCAGAATAATTCCCTTGGTCGCCATCTCGTTTAGCACCACCCCATTGGTTAGAAACGACCGAGGTCTTAAACACCGTTCGTCCCTTGTCAAACCAAACGCGCCCAGTTTTAGGCGTGCAAAATAAACCGCTCTACAACACTTGTGAAATGCCTGGCAAATGATGAACGCCATATAGGCCTAAACGTCTTCGCTTATGACCAATATTTGTCACTCCGCCTGCGATTACGACACCACCCATCATCCGGGGCTGTGCCGCTGTGTTTTTATTTCGACAAGTAAAGCTGCCTGTCTGGAAGAGCCGCGCAAGCCGATGCAGGACGCCTGGTCCGCCAGCCCATCTGCACAAACCGTCAGACGGTTGCGCGACGTGCAGTGCGCATGCGGTCCGATCCTCACGCCCAGACATTATCAGACCGGCGGCAGACATGAAATTTTGGCTCCGTCCGCCATGTATCCCGGTTTTGGCCGTTCACAAAAAAAAGCCCGACAGGAAACCTGTCGGGCTTGAGAAGGGAAAAGGGAATGAATCAGGCCACGTTCTCGAACTGGTTCATAGTATTGTGAACACCGCCAGCTTTTAGTGCCCGCTCGCCGGCCACCATTTCCTTGAACGTATCGCCAAGATCGGAGCCAACTTCATGCTGGTGTTTGACGGCTGAGACGCCGCCACGGATTTCCTGCCGCTGGATCGACTGGACATAGGCCGCCATTTTGTCTTCACCGAAATAGCCCTGCGAAAGCTGGTCCATCGCAAATGCCGTCATATGGAAAGTCGGCAATGTAATAAGATTATGGAACACACCGGCACGATCGGAAATATCATACTGGAAACGCTGCAGACGCGCGTCAGCCTCTTGTCCAAGCGGGGTAGTATCGAACCGCGCTGACATCAATTCTGCCTCGGGATAGTCATCGCCATTAATCTTGCCTTCGGCGATCCAGGCGGCCCGGACTTGTTTACGCAAGTTCAATGTCCAGTTGAAACTCGGACTATTATTGTAAGTCAATTTGGCATCCGGCACGACCGCTTTCACCCGGTTGACCATGCCGGCGATAATATCAACGTCTGGCGTATCGGTTTCAATCCACAACAGATCCGCGCCACCAATCGTCAGATTGGCAATACAATCCTCGACAACGCGGTCAGCGCCGGTGCCATCCCTGAATTTGAACAGACCATTCGGCAAACGAACTGGACGCACCATTTTACCGTCTCGGGAGATTGCGAGCTCGCCCTCGGACAATGGGTTCTCGGCGGTTATTTCTTCGACTTCCAGCCATTTGATATAGTCAGAGGCCAGATCCCCAGCTGCCTGGGAGACCGGGATTTTCTGGGTCAGACCAGCGCCCAGACTATCGGTTCGGGCGACAATGACACCTTCGTCGACACCAAGCTCCTCAAACGCCAAACGGCAGGCACGTAATTTTTCGACAAAGTCCTCGCGCGGTACGGTTACTTTTCCATCCTGGTGACCGCACTGTTTCGCATCGGAAACCTGATTTTCAATCTGTATGCAGCAGGCACCGGCCTTGATCATCTCTTTTGCCAGCAAATAGGTCGCGTGCTCATTTCCGAAGCCGGCATCAATATCAGCGATAATCGGCACCACATGCGACTCGAAATTGTCAATGCTGGCGATGATTGTCTCGATTACATCATTGGGCGCTCCCTTTTCACGCGCCGCTTTCAGCTCGCGAAACAGATCATTCAGGGCAACCTCGTCAGCCTGTCGCAGAGACACATAAATCTCTTCGATAAGGTCCACTACGGACGTCTTTTCGTGCATTGACTGATCGGGCTGATGGCCAAACCGGTTGCGTAGACCAGCCACCATCCAGCCAGACAGGTAGACATAGGTTCCTGCAGCCGTCCCTTTCATCCGCTTGACCGACTTGATCATCTGATGCGCGTGAAACCCGGACCAGCACCCAAGCGATTGGGTAAATTTGGAATGGTCCTGATCGTATGCCGCCATATCTTTCCGCATCACGCCAGCCATGTCCCGCGCAATATCGAGATGGGTCGAATAAGTGTTCTGAAGCTTCAATTGCACGATGTGATCAACATCGATACCGCCGGGAACAACCCCGTTGGGGTAGCGGTCTAATACACTTTTGCGAAGGGCCTGATAAGTTGGTCTTGTCGACATGTCGATCTCCTGGATTTATTCGATAAAGGGGTTAGGCGAGCGTACGCAGCGCCTCGTAAGCTGGGAGGGTAAGAAAATCTGCAAGCTCGTCAGAGCTAGCCGTTTCGGCGAAAATGGATGCGGCAACCGGATAATGACCGGCCTCGAAGGCTTCCCGGCCGAGAGCATCACGTATCTTGGCTAATTCTTCCTGCAAGATAATGTTAAAGCCGTCCCTGGTCAGCTTAACCGGCATATCGCCAGGCCCGAGAATACTGACACCATGGCGGAGCCACTGCCAGATCTGGCTTCGGGATATCTCCGCTGTTGCAGCATCTTCCATCAGATTGTGGATCGGCACGGCGCCGCGTCCACTGAGCCACGCAGCTGTATATTCGATACCAACTGAAATATTGGTTCGCAGCCCGGCTTCGGTCACTTCCCCCTTGTGCGGGCTCAGTAAATCTTCGCGATGGACCCGCGGCAGAACATGCTGGCAGACAATCTGGTTGCTCGTCGGCATGTGCTGATTGAAAACGTCAAGCGCAACCTCAACCAGCGCCGGATGGGCAACCCATGTCCCGTCATGGCCAGCTTGTACTTCGCGCAATTTATCGGCGCGAACCTTATCAAAAGCCGCGCGATTAGCGGCGTCATCATTCTTGACCGGAATCTGAGCCGCCATGCCGCCCATAGCATGCGCCCGCCGCTTGTGGCACGTGCGGATCAGTAACAGTGAATAGGCCCGCAAAAACGCCCGGTCCATGCCGACTTGCGCGCGGTCCGGCAGGATAAAACTCGGATGATTACGTAAGGTCTTAATATATGAGAATATATAGTCCCAGCGACCACAATTAAGTCCAGCCGCATGCCGCCGCAACTCATATAAAATTTCGTCCATTTCAAACGCCGCCGGCAGCGTTTCAATCAATACCGTCGCTTTGATGCTGCCAACCGGAATGCCAATATAGGTCTGCGCGAACTCGAACACTTCGTCCCAGAGCCGCGCTTCGAGATGGCTTTCCATTTTTGGCAAATAGTAAAACGGACCGCGCCCGGCCTCATACAATGCCTTGCCATTATGGAAAAAGTGCAAACCGAAATCGAACAAGCTGGCGGACATCGGCGCACCGCCAATTTCGAGGTGGGCTTCCAGCATATGCCAGCCGCGCGGGCGCACCAGCATCGTCGCGGTCTCGTCGTTCAAGGCATATGATTTACCAGATGCGGGATCGGTAAAGCTCAATTGCCCGGCCGCATAATCCTGCATATTCACCTGACCGTCGATCATATTGGAGAATGTCGGCGCCGATGCGTCTTCAAAATCTGCCATGAACATCTTCGCGCCCGAATTAAGGGCATTAATCATCATTTTACGGTCAACCGGGCCGGTAATTTCAACTCTGCGGTCTCTCAGGACTGCAGGAACCGGATCCACTTCCCAACGGCCTGTCCGCACCTCCTCGGTTTCAGGCAGAAAATCTGGCAATTCGCCCGCATCAAATCGCCGCTGACGACGCTTCCGGTTCTCAAGAAGCATGTCACGCGTCGGCCCGAAACGAGTTTGCAATTCGGATAAAAACTGCAATGCCGGTTCGGTCAGAACCCGTTCGACGCCCGTCGTCGTCGCTTTCACCTCGATCAGGACTGCCGTATCATCCGGACGAACGGGTGTCATTAAACTGGCCATGGACTAACTCCTGATTTGTAAATTCTTGACACAACTATATTTGCAAAAATTCACAATTTCGAGTAGCCAATTGATTATATTGGGTTTTCATGTTTAGCTTGTAATAATTAAATTGTGTAAATTGTAAATTTTGTAAACGATCAGGACGACAGAATGGCTGAGCGCAAAGAGAAACTTCTGATCGGGCCGCGGCTGCGACGGTTACGGCGCACCCTCGGCATTACCCAGGCCCAGATGGCCGAAGACCTTGGCGTGTCGGCAAGCTATATAAATTTAATCGAGGGAAATCAGCGCCCTATCAGTGCGAACCTGCTAGTTACTCTGGCACGGGTTTATGATTTCGATATGAGCAATTTCGGCGGCGGCTCCGACGCTAGGCTGGTGTCGGAACTGCTGGAGGCCGTCAGGGACCCGACCCTTGAAGCTGGGCCGATCGACAAAAACGATGTTGAAGATGTTGTAAACGCCAATCCCGGCATGGCCCGCGCCTTTGTTAATTTATATGACAAATATCGCGAACTAGCTTTACGGGCCTATTCCGAGAGTAATCCATTATCGGACCGCGAAAAAGTTGAAGTCCTGGAAGAATCGGCACGCAGCGTCGATTCGGTTCGACAATTTCTGCATGATAATCGGAACTATTTTCCCGAGCTGGATGCTGCTGCAGAAGCCCTGTCAACAACGCTAGGGGTTCGCCACGAGGTCCCACACATCGCCTTAACCCAGCGCCTGCAGGATCATCATGGCTTGCGGGTCCGGATCGTCCCGGTTGATGTTATGGCAGATACACTAAGATATTTTGACCGCCACAAGCGCGGCATCGATTTATCAGAACTGCTGCCGCAATCCGGCCGCCGGTTCCAGATGGCCTTCCAGCTCGGCATGATCGAACATCGCGATACGATTGACGGCCTGGTGAAAGAGGCCGGCTTTACCGATCAGGAATCGATCGGACTGGCGCGTGTCAGTCTTGCCAATTATTTCGCGGCTGCATTGCTGATGCCATATCACAGCTTTCTAAAAGAAGCCGAAAAAACCAAATATGATATTCAACTGCTCAGCCACCGGTTTGGCACCAGCTTTGAGCAAACCGCGCATCGGCTGACAACGCTGCAGAAGCCCGATGCCCGGGGAATCCCCTTCTTTTTCGTTCGGATCGATACGGCGGGCAACGTCTCGAAGCGATTCAGCGCCGGCCGGTTTCATTTCTCGAAATTTGGTGGCGCCTGTCCGCTATGGAATATTCATGAAACTTTCGAGACGCCCGGCCGGGTTCGGCCGCAAATCATTCAAATGCCTGACGACACCACATATTTTTCGATCTCGAGAACAATTTCCCGGACCGACGGGTTTCACGAAAAGCACGGCCCTAAGCTTGCAATCGCGCTCGGCTGCGAAATCGCCTATGCGAAGCGTTTGATTTACTCGAAGAATATCGATCTCGAAACGGCTGAGCCGACACCGGTCGGGGTCAATTGCTATCTCTGCGAACGACAGCATTGTGCGTCGCGTGCCCATGCCCCGCTAAATAAGAAACTCGTATTTGACGAGCGGGCACGTGGCATATCGGTCTACCGCTTTATTGACAAATAATGCCTCGCCATAAACCTGAAATGGCCGGGATCCATGCCGGGCATCCGCGTTAATCGCGGGAATTAACTGCAAAAAGGCTGGGATGGTACCGCCTCTTGGGTTCGAACCAAGGACCTCCGGCTCCACAAACCGGCGCTCTAACCAACTGAGCTAAGGCGGCAACATTTTCCTCATACGTCGCGTTGGCGCAGTATACAAGCTGGAATTGCGCCTTTTACATTGAACGCAAAATCACCCTGTTAAATCATCCCATTGTCGGCCACTGATTTACGCCGCAGCGACATCAAGCCCAGCAACCTGCTCGATTGTTTCATGAGCTCTACGAAATATCAGAGCCCCGTCATTCAAAGGTCCGTGCCGCATCAACAGAATATCCTTCGCATAATTCTGGTTCAGCACCCAGGGGGCCTCGGTTCCACGCTTGGGGAACCTCTCAACCGCTCGACGGACATAGCCAGACGAGAAATCCAGAAAATCCTCAGCTTCAACATTATTTTTGACGACGGGTCGGACCTCGACAAAATTTTCTTTATCCATGTGATTTATAAGCCGGCAAAGATATTCGCTCGTCAGGTCGGCGCGCAGCGTCCAGCTGGCATTTGTATATCCGAAAACATTCAAAAGGTTCGGAATATTCGAGATCATGCAACCACGATAATTTAGTAACTCATTCGGCACGATTGTTTCACCATCAACGCTCAGCTCGACCCCGCCGGCAAACTGCAAGTCGAGACCTGTTGCACTCACAATGATATCTGCATCCAGCTGATCGCCGGATTTCAGTCTGACGCCCGTCTCGTTAAAATGATCAATATGATCGGTTACAATTGAGGCCTTGTTCTGCTTGATGGCCTCGAATAGATCACCATCAGGCACGAGGCATAACCGCTGGTCCCATGGATTATAGCTCGGCGTAAAGTGCGTCTCGACATCATAATCGGGGCCAAGCTCCTCTTTGACCCGGTCAATCAGAAGTTCTTTGACCCTTTCCGGCCGCTTCTGTGACCGGTCATAGAAAAACAGCTGTAATAATACATTCCGCCAGCGCGTGAGACCATAGGCAAGCATTGGTGGCAACCAGCGCCGCATCCAATTGGCAAATTTGTCCTCAGCGGGTCGCGACACAACATAGGTCGGCGAGCGCTGCAGCATGGTCACATGCGCGGCGGTTTCAGCCATGGCCGGTACCAGCGTCATCGCCGTTGCACCAGATCCGATCACCAGAACGGTCTTGCCGGCATAATCAAGGTCCTCCGGCCAGCTTTGCGGATGAACAAGTTCACCTTTAAAATCAGCCAGCCCCGGAAAGTCGGGCATATAGCCCTTTTCATATCGGAAATATCCGCTGCACATATGCAGAAAACGGGCGGTAAACACGATTGGCTCGCCATGGGCAGACGCGGTCACGGTCCAGACCGCTTTCGCACTATCCCAGCTCGCACTGACGACCTTGTGATTATAACGTATTTTACGATCAATGCCGTTCTCGGCCGCGGTCTCGCGTACATAGTCGAGAATTGCCGGCCCGTCGGCGATAGCCTTCTGAGCGGTCCAAGGCTTAAAATTATAGCCTAGCGTATGCATATCACTATCAGACCGGATCCCGGGATAGCGAAATAAATCCCATGTCCCGCCGATTGCGTCGCGCGCCTCAAGGATCGCATAGGACTTGCCGGGACATTTGTTCTGTAAATGGTAAGCCGCACCAATCCCGGATAAGCCGGCTCCAACAATTAATACATCGACGTCATTTTCTGCCATATTAAAAAAAAACACTAAAACGGATGACTGTCCATGCCTCACTCGACGACAAGGCACGGGCCGCGCAGGCCGACAACCGCGTGATAACGGCCCCTTTAATCAACTGGCAGGAACAAAAGCTAACATTCAATCGCAAGTTCTGATACGCCGCTTTATTGCGCGCAAACGCGCCCGGCAAAGGATGCTACAAGTGAGAATTGTTGACTGTCTAGTTTTGGGTGCAGGCGCGGCTGGCCTGTTTTGTGCCGCGCGTACCGCCGCCCGCGGACGCTCGACCCTGGTCGTGGATCATGCCAGAAAGCCGGCAGAAAAAGTCCGGATTTCGGGCGGTGGTCGCTGTAACTTCACCAATCTCCACACCGATCCGCAAAATTTCATTTCAAACAACCCGCATTTCGCAAAATCAGCCCTCGCCCGCTATACGCCCTATGACTTTTGCGATCTGCTACAGGCGCATGGGCTGAGTTGGACCGAAAAAGTTCTCGGCCAGCTGTTTTGCGACCAGAAAAGTCAGGCCATCATCAATGTATTATTGCAGGAACTGTCTGATGCTGGCGGCCATCTGGCCCTGAATACCGACATTGTTGATGTCCAATCGAATGCAGGGAAATACATCGTCAATACAAGTGACGGACGCATAGAAGCCGGATCCTTAATCATTGCGACCGGCGGATTATCAATTCCGAAAATGGGCGCCAGCGGGCTGGCCTATAATATTGCCGAACGATTTGGGCATACAATTATCGATACCCGGCCGGCCCTCGTGCCATTTACATTCTCAGGGCAGGACAAGGATAATTTCGCCGCAATATCCGGCGTTAGTCTCGAGGTTCGCTGCCAGGCTGAACAAGGCCCGGATTTCAAGGAAAATATGCTTTTCACCCATCGCGGCCTTTCGGGTCCGGCGATGCTGCAAATCTCATCTTACTGGCACCTATCAGAGACTGTTAAAATTGACCTTTTCCCGGACCATGCGACACGCGACTGGTTTGTCGAAAAACGCGACCGCACGCCAGCCCAGACCCTGCAGCAGGCCTTGTCCGAACATCTTCCAAACCGGATGGTCCCGCTGATTTGCAACGCCTTTGCGCATCTGGCGGACCGCAAGCTTGCAGAATTGTCTAATTCACAGCTCGATGTCATCGTTGACACCCTGAAAACATGGACCCTGCAGCCGGCCGGCACGGAAGGCTGGCGCACCGCTGAAGTTACGGCTGGTGGAATATGCACCAAGGGATTATCTTCCAAAACAATGGAAAGCAGTCATCAACCGGGATTGTTCTTTATCGGCGAGTGTGTCGACGTCACCGGCTGGCTGGGCGGTTACAATTTCCAGTGGGCTTGGGCCAGCGCTGCAGCTGCAGGGGCACATGCGTGACCTGGATATTGCGAGCTACTGGAAGCCTTTCCCTGTTGCTCGGTGGCATCGGTCTGTTCGTCCCTTTATGGCCGACCACAATCTTCTGGATTATAGCGGCCATTCTGTTCGCCAGATCGCATCCACCATCGCGCGACTGGATCTACAGACAACGTGGTATCGGACCACAGATCAAAACATTCGTCGAAAACGGCACTTTGAGCCGGCCGGGAAAAATAGCCGCCCTGAGCGGTATTTTTGCCGGCAGCATCCTGTCATCCTGGCTTATCTGGCCGCGTGTCATGATCATCATAGCGATGCTCGCAACCCTGCTTCTAGTCGCGCTATATATCAGCTCGCGCCCCAATGATACGCCCGACTAGCGGCCTTTCCAGCCTGACAGGTTACGAACGCGACAAGCTGTAATTAGGGGCTTCCCGGGTCATATGAACGTCATGGACATGACTTTCGTGAAGTCCGGCACCGGTAATCTGGACGAATGTCGCCTTCTCGTGAAGCTCACGAATATTCGCAGATCCGACATAGCCCATCGCCGCCTTCAGACCACCGACCATCTGATGTAAGATCGGGGCAATCGGACCTTTGAACGGAACTTGTCCTTCAATCCCTTCAGGCACCAATTTGTCACTGGCTGCATCTTTCTGAAAATAACGGTCGGCCGAGCCACGCGCCATCGCACCGAGGCTACCCATTCCACGATAAGCCTTATAGCTTCGTCCCTGAAACAGAAAGACCTCTCCGGGGGCTTCTTCGGTACCGGCAAACATCGAGCCCAGCATCGCTGATGAAGCCCCGGCAGCAAGTGCCTTGGCAAAATCACCGGAAAATTTGATCCCGCCATCGGCGATGACCGGCACCCCTGAAGATGCAGCAGCATTTGCACAGTCTTCAATCGCCGTGAGCTGCGGCACGCCAACACCGGCAACAATCCGTGTTGTACAGATCGAGCCCGGTCCGATACCGACCTTAACCGCGTCTGCACCGGCATCGATTAAAGCCTTCGTAGCCTCGGCCGTAGCGACATTACCGGCAATAATCTGAACATCGCTGGCCAGCGTTTTTGCACGACGTACCGCGTCGCCGACCGCTTTCGAATGCCCATGTGCGGTATCAATGATCACCGCATCAGCGCCCGACTCGATGAGGGCCGCGGTCCGCTCGAAACCCGCATCCCCGACCGTTGATGCAGCCGCCACCCGAAGCCGGCCATCGGCGTCTTTCGCCGCATTCGGATTGACCGCCGCCTTATCCATATCCTTAACGGTCAACAGACCGACGCAACGATCATCCTCGTCGACAATAGCCAGCCGCTCGATCCGGTGTTTGTGCAATAATTGCCGCGCTTCCGGCAACGGTGTCGACATTGTTACCGAAACAACCGATCGCGTCATGATGCTGCCAACCTGCTGGCTCATATCATCAACAAACCGCATATCGCGATTGGTTATAATGCCAACCAGCCGGCCTTTCTCGACGACGGGAATACCGGAAAATCCGGTGCGCTCCTTGAGCGCCTTTAGCTCTGCGAGACTTGCATCGGGCGAGATCGTAACCGGGTTCATGACCACCCCGCTCTCAAATTTTTTGACCTGGGTGACCTGCGCCGCCTGCTGCTCGATCGAGTAGTTTCTATGGATAACGCCAATACCGCCAGCTTGCGCCATGGCAATCGCCAGTTTTGCCTCGGTTACCGTGTCCATCGCCGCCGATATAAGCGGAATATTCAGCGGTATCGATTTCGTCAAAAATGTCGAAGTATTAGCTTCCGATGGTATGACTTCGCTGGCGCCGGGCTGTAGAAGCACGTCGTCAAAGGTTATAGCCTGTCGAATTTTCATTACGAGATCCCTTTTTGACCTCGTAATTGACTCGCTTATCCTTGTGAAGCCCTCTTAAGCTGAAAACCCGTCCCCCGCTCCATCCGGGCCAGACCGCCGCGCCGCTAAATATCCTCGCCGGACGGGACATCTTCGGCCTCATCGGCCGGAAGCCCCGGTATTGCATAGCTGCCCTTCAGCCATTTCGAGAGATCGATATCGGCACAGCGACCTGAGCAGAAGGGGTGAAAGCGGGTCTTTTCGACCGGGGTTTTCTTACATATCGGACACTTCATCAGCTAACGACGCCTCAAAACTGATACCATTTCCGTACCGCTTCCTACCAAAACGCGGCCGCCGAAATATGACTTTAGGACTGAATCGCATAATTGCCGATTCTGTTTGTAGAACGTGTATATATCCCGACTTAAATCAAGGCTGAATAATTGTGCCGGCAATGCTTCGGTCTCGCGCCGCGCATCGCGCAGCAGGTGCAAAAACTGCGTTTCGGCCGTCGGCGCGCCAGTCGCGTCCAGAAGTTGATCCTCGATGGGGCAGCCAGCCCACGCAATCGTCGCCTGCAAAAGATCAAATGCCGACAATGGCAAAACCCGGCTTTGACGGGTTGACATCCTCGCCATTGCGCGCCGGAACGTGTCGCAAATTTTATCACCTGCCGCGCGATTTATCGGCCCCGGACAATCAATGATCAGCGTTCCGCCATAGCCACGACACAAGACCTGCCGCGCAATGTCTGCAACCGCCTCACAATTCAGTGACAGCGCCTGTGCCCCGGCACTGCCCCGCCCCCGCCGGCCGGCACTATCAATATCCGCCGCAATAAGCGCCCGGGTACGTTGTATATGCACCGCACCTCCGCCCGCCAGTGTCGCGGTGTCCTCCAGCACGTCGGCAAATGCAGCATCGAGGCAAGCCCGGTCATCACGAAGGGGCAAATCGTCATGACCCGGCAAATGCGATTTCCATAAATCAAATCCGGTGAGAACAGGGCCTGGCGATGCCAGCGCAACACGCGCGATTTTATCCCGCCGCGCCTCCGCCCGCACCTGTACGCTTATGGCTTCCCCTTCAACAAATGGCTGC
>Ga0213865_10002417_pt1 | contig 11751 bp, 10 predicted proteins | sample PICome_6_FD_160100 | JGI IMG/M metagenome (GOLD analysis project Ga0213865, IMG submission 160100) | Coastal seawater microbial communities near Pivers Island, North Carolina, United States - PICO282 | ecosystem: Environmental > Aquatic > Marine > Coastal | place: USA: North Carolina...
TGGATGGAGGTCCATGAGGTGACCAATGCGCAGTTCGCAGATTTTGTAGAAGCGACTGGTTATGTAACCACAGCAGAAAAAGCCGTGGATTGGGAAGAAATAAAAAAAGAATTACCGCCCGGAACCCCTAAACCTGATGCGAGTCAATTGGCACCAGCATCACTGGTTTTTGTGCCTTCAGATAAGCCTGTATCGCTACGAGATGTAAGCCAGTGGTGGCAATGGAGACAAGGCGCCAACTGGAGACAACCTGAAGGCCCAGGCAGCAGTACCGTCGGAAAAGAAAACCATATCCTGTCGTGCATGTGAGTTGGTTTGATGCAGTAGCCTACTGTGAGTGGGCAGGCAAACGACTCCCTACAGAAGCCGAGTGGGAATATGCCAGTAGAGGCGGGCTTAAAGATGCAGTCTATGCTTGGGGGAATGAAGACATACGCTCTGGAAAACCCAAAGCCAATACTTGGGAAGGTGCTTTTCCTTACAGAAACGATAAGAGTGATGGTTTTTATTTTACAGCTCCCGTACAAAGCTATCAGGCAAACGGATATGGGCTGTTCGACATGGCAGGCAATGTATGGGAATGGTGCGCCGACTTATACCACGAAGACTACTACAAAACTTTAGCTAACAAAACCACCCACAATCCACAAGGGCCCGAGACAAGCTATGACTCCAACGAGCCTTATGCATTAAAGCGTGTTAGTAGAGGCGGAAGTTTTTTATGTCACGACAGTTATTGTAGCGGTTACAGAAACAGCATGCGGATGAAAACCACACCGGATACGGGAAGTATGCATACTGGGTTTAGAACGGTGGTATCAGCACCTTAAAATGGTGTTCAAAACACACAAAAATTACCCTGTGATCCTCACAAAGCTCTGCTTTGAAAATCAAAACCTCACAAAATCAAAAAAGCAAGCTTTATGATTTTGCTTGCTTTTGATTTATTCGTGACCCAGGGAGGATTCGAACCCCCAACCCTCAGAGCCGAAATCTGATATTCTATCCAGTTGAACTACTGGGCCTTTGCGTCTGCGAATGTACTAACTTTCCCTAGAATAGTCTTACAGTTAGCCCAAGCGTTTTTTGACAATCTCTGCGATAAGCTTTCCATCTGCTTTACCAGCCAATTGTTTGTTTGCCATACCCATGACCTTACCCATCTCTTTCATCGTTGTCGCACCCACCGACTGAATGACCTCGTCAATAACTTTCTCCACTTCCTCCGCAGAAAGCTGCTCAGGTAGAAACTGACTGATAATCTCAATTTGAGCTTCCTCGGGCTCTGCTAAATCTACTCGCCCCTGCTCCCTAAAAATCGAGGCACTCTCCTTGCGCTGCTTAACGAGTTTTTGCAATAGCTTTGTGATTTCAGCATCATCAGGAGTTTCTTTTGCGCCCGACTGTGTTTGTAACAATAATATGGCTGATTTGATCGCGCGTAATGACTCTAAAGCGACCTTATTTTTTTCACGCATGGCCGCTTTAAGTTTGGAGTTTAATTGGTCTTGAAAGTTCATTTTTAATCTACGTTATCGTGTAAAAAAGAATTGTTTGTTCGTATTCGCATCTCATCATTGGAATCTGTATCAACAGAAAGACGAGATAGATCTTGCTCTGCATTCATATCAACTTGAGCCCTTTTGTAAGCTGGTTCTTTTTCGAGCTCATCGATTCGGTTTGTCATAAATTTATGGTTAAATGATTTGAGTTTCTTTCGTCTTTCTTCTGCACGCTGTGCCAGTCCTTGAGTAATCGTACTGTTTAGCGGCGTTAATTCCTCCTCTTCCTTTTCAGGTAAATCTTCTGTTTTTACTTCTTCTTTTGGAGTTGACTCAGCAGTAATTTGAATTTCCTTCTCTTCGACAACTGGCTCTACATAATCTTCTAGATTGTACTTTTTTAACGATGGTGTTTCCTTTTCTTTCTCCACTTCTACGGATGCTGAGATCGGTTTACTTTCCTGAAATGCCTGTGTTTGGGGTTGCTCCTCCAAATGGAAAAGCACTGGAACCTCATTTTCTAAGGGCTCCTTCGTTTGTTTGGTCTCTTCAATTGGACTATCAAATGGCTTTGTCTCAGCTACAATTTCCTCATGATCAACAACATCAATCTCATTGACTTCACTTGGCAATTCATGGATAATAAACTCTTCACCGTCCGGAAGGGGCTCGTGATTGGGTTCGGAAATCTCTTCGTGAAAAACCTCAATCGATCGAATCACATCCGTTGTTTCTACAAGTTCCTCCATTTGCTGTTTGTCCTCGGCTTTTGGAGACAGCTCCGAAAATAAATCCGTTTCTGTTGTATCACTTTCAAGGGTGTGTACGACCGTTTGCTCATCATCAAGGGAGTGAATGATTTTTTTTGGATCGGCATGAACAATCTCTTCTTGTTGTTCGATATCAAATCCAGTTGCAATAACCGTTACCGCAATATCCTCACCCAGTGATGGGTCTTCGCCGATTCCCATTATAATATTCGCGCCATGACCTGCTTCGCGTTGGATATGTTCATTGATAATACCAATTTCATCTATGGTCACCTCATCGCCTCCCGAAACAACAAGCAATAAGACATTTTTTGCTCCGATGATTTTATTATCATTGAGCAGTGGGGAATCAAGTGCTTTCGCAACTGCTTCCTCCCCTCGATTTGGCCCAGAGGACGTCGCCGATCCCATGATCGCTGTTCCGCTATCAGCCAATACCGTTTTGGCATCCCGAAGGTCTATGTTTTGGGTATAATGATGCGTAATCACCTCAGCAATTCCTCGGGATGCATTTGCCAGCACCTCATCGGCTTTTGCAAACCCTTGTTTGAATCCAAGATCTCCGTATACTTCTCGAAGTTTGTTGTTGTTGATTACAATTATTGAATCGACAAATTTCCTGAGTTTCGCCAAGCCCACTTCCGCTTGATCGTTGCGCGTTTTTCCTTCAAACTGGAAAGGCATCGTGACGATTCCAACCGTGAGAATTCCCATATCACGTGCCATCTTGGCGATTACTGGCGCAGCACCCGTACCAGTTCCTCCACCCATTCCGGCAGTTATAAAAATCATCTTGGTATTGGTAGCAAGCATTCGGGATAACTCATCTACACTTTCAATCGCAGAACGCTCTCCAATTTCAGGATTCGCACCTGCTCCCAGCCCTTCGGTAAGTGAAACGCCGAGTTGAATCTTATTGGGTAGTGGACTGTTTTGCAAAGCTTGCGCATCGGTATTGCAAGCCACAAAATCAACCCCCTTGATCCCTAAGTGGTACATATAGTTTACCGCATTACTACCGCCGCCGCCTACGCCAATGACTTTTATGACATTGCTTTGGTTTTTCGGTAAGTCAAAATCTATTTTTTGATAATCTAATTCCATAGGTGCTTATTTATTCTGCGTTATCTAAAAATTCTCGTATTCCCTCTGTAAAGCGATCAAAGATGGATCTTCGCTTTTTTACTTCTTGTTGCTCTGTAGATTCACCTGCCTGTGATTCTTCGGATTCATGCTCTTCTACCGTCAACTCTTCATATGCGCTCATTTGTTCGACCGCTTTCATAACCAAACCAACAGCGGTTGAAAACATCGGGCTTGCGGTTGATTCTGCATGCTCATCCCCTGCCAAATGTTCGTTTGGAAATCCAATTCGAGTATCCATCCCAGTTATATATTCAACAAGTTGTTTGAGGTGTTTCAATTGACTCCCTCCGCCCGTTAAAACGATACCTGCGATCAGCTTTTTCTTTTGTTCTTCGTGTCCGTAGTTTTTGATTTCGGCATATACGCTTTCTATGATTTCGGTAACACGTGCATGAATGATTTTAGAAAGGTTTTTTAGTGTGATTTCTTTCGGATCTCGTCCTCGTAGCCCTGGTATGGCAACAATTTCATTGTCTTTATTTTCTCCTGGCCATGCAGATCCAAATTTTGTTTTGAGCAGCTCTGCTTGCTTTTCAATAATCGAACAGCCCTCTTTGATGTCTTCTGTTATGATGTTTCCACCAAAGGGAATTACCGAAGTATGACGAATAATCCCATCTTTAAAAATGGCGAGATCTGTTGTACCTCCTCCAATATCGATTAGCGCAACCCCAGCTTCTTTTTCTTCTTTGCTCAATACCGCTGAGGATGATGCCAAGGGCTCCAAAGTAATCCCGCCAAACTCCAAACCAGCTGATTTTACACATCGTGCAATATTGCGAATCGACGACATTTGACCAACAACGACATGAAAGTTGGCTTCCAAGCGCGCCCCATACATCCCGATTGGCTCTTTGATTTCTGACTGCCCATCGACTTTGAACTCTTGCGGAAGGACATGGATAATCTCTTCCCCCGGAAGCATCACAAGTTTATAAACCTGGTTAATCAACTCTTCTACATCCGATTCCTGAATGACCTCCTCTGGATTTGGCCTTGTAATATAGTCACTGTGTTGAAGACTGCGGATGTGCTGACCAGCAATTCCAACAACCACCTCGCGGATTGTCTCACCAGAGGCTGCTTCTGCCTCTTGTACGGCAGATTGTATGGATTGAATCGTTTGGGTAATATTATTGACGACTCCTCTGTGAACGCCTAAGCTTTCGGATTTTCCAGCTCCGATGATTTTGAGTTTTCCGTACTCGTTTTTACGCCCAAGCATGGCCACAATTTTTGTGGTTCCAATATCTAGTCCTACCCCTTTGTTTTCTGGCTTCATAACGTGTTTCTTTTACAAATGATTTGGTTGCTATAATCTAATGCGACTTCTGTGTAGTCTCCAATCACACCTTGATCTGTGGCTACAGCATAAAAAGCTTTATACTTTTTAAATTTTGTTTGAATATCATCCACCGACTTGATCTTGATCTGGTACTTCTGATCAATCACATGCATAGAAACCTCGTTTCCGTGGTCTTGTATGTCTCTGATATGCGATGCTAAAAAGCCGTCTTGAGCAATCGCAACGGAAAGAGCAGAGAGGGCTTCGTATCGATCGACATCGGGATCGTTGACAATTGTTGGAACCTCCGAATCGTGTGTGGGGGAAAGCGGAATCGGCTTGCCATCGTAGTCAAGATAAAATTCTGATTTACCTTTTACACGAGCCACTGGAATCCTCGGTAGGACTTTTATGTGAAGAACATCGTCCAACGTTAAAAATGCTTCTGTTTTTTTGATTAAATCGTTTTGAGAAAGTTGCAACTCAAGACGCTTTAAATGTATTTCAGATTTTTGTTTACTCGTCGAGTCTTTGAAAACAAGTTTCAACATGTTATTAACCGAATCTTTTGAGATCATCTGTGGGTAATTCTCATCAATGTGCACATGAAATCCTTGTATTGACCTCGCAGAATTTCGGTGCGAAGACAGCACAATCATACCGATTGAAAGCACGATCCAAAAAGAAAATGACATCACTCTAACCCACATAGGACGTTCGTTTTAGATGTTCTACAATTGGTTGCACCTCATCAGCAATATCGCCTGCGCCCATGACCACAACAACGTCTGCGCCAGCATCAGCTACCTTTTCTGGCAATTGGCTTTTGGAAACAATTTCAACCGATCCACTCATCATTTCAAGAACAGATTGACTGCTAACTCCTGGAATCGGTAACTCACGTGCTGGATAAATATCGAGCAATATGGTATGGTCGAATTGAGACAAACTCTCCGCAAAACCCGCGCAAAAATCCCTCGTCCTGCTAAACAAGTGAGGTTGAAACACTGCGAGTCGTTTGGCAGAAGGATAAAACTGCTTGACCGCATCCGCCATTTGGTTAATTTCAGTTGGATGATGAGCATAGTCATCGATGACCACCGCAGGTTCTTCGATTCGAACGCTAAATCGGCGGTCAACACCTCTAAAATGCTGCAAGGCCGTCGCGATTGACTGTGGGTCACAACCAACAGACAATGCCATTGCGATAGCTACTGTGGCATTCATCAAATTATGTTCCCCAGGAAGACGAAGCTGAAGATCTTTTAAGATTTGATCTTTACTGTGAAAATCAAAAACGTAATGACCATTTTCGACTCTGACATGTTCGACCCGAACCTCTGCGTGTTTGCTCGTGCCAAATGTAACCCCTGAAACGTCAAGCCCTTCTCGAACCCAACGTTGGTTTGGATTTGAAACCAAAGTGGCAAAGGATTGAAAACTCGTTTCGAGATTCTCCACATTCTGGTAAATGTCCAAATGGTCTGCATCCATTGATGTAATACAGAGGAGGTCCGGGTGAAGCGTTAAAAAGGAACGATCAAACTCATCTGCCTCTACCACCATATATTCGTTGCCTTCGCTGATAAAGTTAGAACCGAAATTAGACGAAATTCCACCCAAAAATGCAGTGATTTTTTTTCCACTTTCACGAAGTAGATGTGCCAGAATTGAGGATGTTGTGGTTTTGCCATGAGTTCCTCCTACAGCCAAGCAGTTTAGGTCTTTACTCAATTCGCCAAGAACTTCAGAACGCTTAAAAATATCAAACCCATTTGCTTTGAAAAACTCGAGTTGTGGAGAGTCTTGTGGGATCGCAGGGGTAAATACAACAGTCGTGTTGGCCTTGTTCTTACACACTGATGGGATTCGATCAACAAGGTCATCTGTATGCACCTTTGCACCCATTTGAATGAGCTTATCGGTAATCTCTGTTTCGATGCGGTCATACCCATATACCTCATGCCCTTGTTGAACAAAATACTGTGCCAATGCGGACATTCCAATTCCACCAATCCCCAAGAAATACAGCTGTTGCTTAATCATCGACAAGGGATTTAATTTGTTTGACAATCGATTGAGTGGCGTCTGGTTTTGCCAAGTTTTTTATGTTTTTCCCTAGAGTTTCTCTCTTCTTTTTATTGGAAAGAAGAACATCTAGTTGGGTTTGGAATTTTTGATCCAGTTCTTTTTCTTCAATGACGAAAGCTGCTTCCTTTTTGGCTATGGCAAGTGCATTTTTATACTGGTGGTTTTCTGCAACATTGGGTGATGGGATAAACAAAACCGCTTTACCAACCTGACAAAGCTCCGAAACGGCAAGTGCCCCAGCTCGTGAAATAATCACATCAGCCGCCGCATAAGCCATTGCCATATCATCAATAAATGGCGTGATGTGAACATGTGATGTTTGAAGTGGCACATATTCTTTTTCATAAAGAGAACCGCATTGCCACACAATTTGAACCCCCATCTCGGAAAGTCTACCGTGGTGATTGGCCATCAACTGATTGATTCGTCTTGCGCCGAGACTTCCCCCGACAACAAGAAGAGTTGTTTTCTTTTGTGATAACCCCATCTTATTTTTTGCTTCTGCGGGACTGATGTTCAGTTGAATCAACTCCGATCGCAAAGGGTTTCCTGTAAGTTCTGTTTTATGCTTCGGAAAAAATCTTTCTGCTTCCGCATGAGCGATACAGATTCGTTGCACATATTTGCCAAGCAGTCGATTGGTTATCCCAGGAAAAGCATTTTGCTCTTGAATGAGTGATGGAATATTCATTCGTGTGGCCATATATAACAATGGACCGCTTGCAAAGCCCCCAGTACCAATAACAACCTTTGGCTGAAATCGCTTTAAAATAAAGTAGGAACGCCACAAGCTCACGATTAACTTGAGAGGAAATAATAGATTTTGAACTGAAAGCTTACGCTGAATCCCTGAAATCCAAAGCCCTTTGATTGGAAACCCAGCTTTGGGAACGCGTTTCATTTCCATACGTTGACTTGCACCAACAAATAAAATCTCAGCAGAGCCATAGTCGCTTTTAATCGCGTTGGCAATCGCTAGTGCAGGGAAGATATGCCCCCCTGTTCCTCCGCCAGACAATATGGTTTTAAACTGCTTCACTCAAAATTGCTAAAGGGTTTTTTTCATCGTTTTCTGCCATGCGGCCTGCAGTCACACTCTGAACAATACCGAGTGCAAGAAATGTCATCCATATGGAAGTTCCACCACTACTAATCAATGGTAAGGGTTGCCCAGTTACGGGAAATATCGAAACGGCAACACCCATGTTCACCAGAGACTGGATAATGATCGGAAGTCCAACTCCTACGATCAGAAGTTGACCAAAAAAGTGTTCTGTTTTATATACGCTCATGAAAATACGAAATAGAAGCAGCAGGTATAAAAACAACAAACTCAAGCCGCCAGCCATACCATACTCCTCAGTGATAATGGCATAAATAAAATCAGATGTGCTTTGGGGTAATAAGTTTTTCATCACACTTTTACCAGCTCCTTTTCCAAGGACACCGCCAGTAGCAATTGCCGTTTTGGCACGTTGCACTTGGTAGTTGGTATTTGCATCTCCATCTCCCGTAAAACTTTCAATTCGACTCATCCATGTATCGACGCGGTTGGGGAAAGCATCTGGATATGCTTTTGCTGTCATGATAAACAAGGTCAGAAAGACCGCCGCAGTACCCAACATCAACAACATATATTTTTTGGGATAGCCCCCAATAAATGCCAACACAAACACCAAAGCAACCAATAAAGCTGCCGTGGATAGGTTTGCGGGTAAGATGGTTGCAATCACCAATAAGACAGGCAACCATAGAACGAGCAAACTCCGCCAAAAATGAATGTCTTTGTCTTTATTGATTGAAAGGTATCTAGCCACATACACCATCAGCACAACCGAAGCTAATGTTGATGTTTGAAAAGACAAGCCAAGGATCGGAATTTTGATCCAACGACTTGCATTTGCTCCATCTATCATATTGCCTTGCAGAGCGGTGTAAACCAACAATACCCAAACAATAGGCAACGCAATGACAGACAAACCGCTAAAGTATTTGAATGGAATACGGTGCGTCGCATACATAATACTGATTCCAATCAAGACAATGGCAACATGCTTGATCAAATGACCTGTAACAGAGCCAATCCCTAAAACATATACCAGGTTGGAGCTTGCGCTGTAAACGGGTAAAAACGAAAACACAGACAACAGGGCTACAATAGCCCATATGGCGCGATCTCCGTGGATATGTTTTGTGATAAAACGCATAGATTACAGTTGACGAACGAGTTGTTTAAATTGATCTCCCCGATCTTCATAGTTTTCAAAAAGATCAAAGCTTGCACAAGCTGGTGACAACAATACCGCATCTCCTTGCTTTGCCAAGTCATAGGATGCCTGAACAGCCTCAGACATCGACCCCGCTTCCACCAGAAGGTTTACAACTGGAGAAAAACAATCGATGATTTTTTCATTGTCAAGCCCAAGGCAAATAATGGCTTTTACATTTTTGCGAACCAAAGGCATGAGTTTTGCGTAGTCATTCCCTTTGTCAACTCCACCTACAATCCAAATTGTTGGGCGTGTCATACTGTCAAGCGCGTAGTATGTTGCATTGACATTGGTTGCTTTGGAATCATTTATATAATCTACTTTTAGTATACGAAGCACCTTCTCCAATCGGTGCGGAGCGCCTTGAAAGGTTCGCAAACTCTCCCGTATGGTTTGTTTGCGAATGTTGACCAATTGGGCAATGGTCGCTGCTGCCATTGCATTTTTGGCATTGTGAATTCCCTCCAACGAGGGATTGTCAATCTGGATCATATCGGTTGTATTAAATCGTTCGTGTTTTATTGTTTTATCTGTATAGGGTATGTGTTGCGATTTGGGCTTGTGTCGTTCGATTGCCAGCTTGATTTCATCATCTGTATCATCATAGATGAAATAGTCTTCATTCGTTTGGTTTTTCAGCATGCAAAACTTGGCGTCAACATATCGCTCAAAGCTGTTGTCATAGCGATCTAAATGGTCGGGGGTGAGATTGGTCATCACAGCATATCGCGGGTGGAAGGAATCGATGTCCTCCAATTGAAAACTACTGAGTTCAAGTACCCAGTAATCGGGTGAACTTGTCGTTACTGCTTTGGCAAAGCTTGACCCAATATTCCCAGCAAGAGCGACAGACTTTCCTGCCGATGCAAGCAAGTGATGCGTAAGCATGGCCGTAGTCGTTTTCCCATTTGTACCTGTGATACCGATCAGTTCCGCATCTGTGTGTAGTGAAGCAAATTCAATTTCTGAAAGCAAGGGAATCTCAGCAGACCTGATTTCTTCGACGATTGGTACATTTGGGGGAATCCCTGGGCTTTTTACAACCAAATCGGCTTTTGTAATCCGTTCGGCAGTGTGTTGCCCTTGTTCCCATTCAATATGATGATCATCCAATTCTTTTTGGTAGGACTCACCTATTGCCCCTTTATCGCTCAAAAAGACATGATAGCCAAGGTGCTGACCAAGAAGTGCAGCGCCAACTCCGCTCTCTCCTCCACCCAATACAATCATATTTTTTGACATTGGCTATCTGATTTTTAGGGTTACAAGTGAAATGATCGCAAGAGCGATGGTGATTATCCAAAAACGAGTCACGATTTTACTCTCGTGATATCCTTGTTTTTGGAAATGATGATGGATAGGTGCCATCAAGAAAATTCGTTTTCCAACTCCAGTTTTCTTTTTGGTGTACTTGAAATACCCAACTTGAAGGATGACTGACAAGCTTTCGATAAAGAAAACACCACACAAAACAGGAATAAGCAATTCTTTTCGAACCGAAAGCGCGAGAACGGCAATAATACCGCCAATGGTCAAGCTTCCTGTATCGCCCATAAACACTTGAGCTGGATAGGTGTTGTACCATAAAAATCCGACCAGACCCCCAGCAAATGCCGCGATAAAAATCACGAGTTCACTCACATCGGGGATATACATGACGTTGAGGTAATCTGAGAAAATAATGTTGCCTGAAACCCAGGCAAAAACCCCCAATACCAATACGATTAGGGTTGCTGTTCCTGCGGCTAATCCATCTATGCCATCGGTGAGGTTTGCACCATTTGAAACCGCCGTTACAATAAAGATCACAAACGGAATAAAGACCAACCAAGCATACACAGACCAAGATTCGTCAATCCAAGTAATCACTTCGGCATAGTCAAATTCATTATTTTTCAGTAATGGAATTGTGGTTTTTGTCGATTTCTCATTAACCACAATCTCTTGTCCTAGTGAAGCGTTTTCTCTTATGGTCACATCAGGATGGAAGTAAAGCGTAATCCCGACAATTAGACCCAAACCAACTTGACCAATGATTTTAAATTTTCCTTTAAGACCTTCTTTATTTTTTCGCTTAATCTTGATATAATCATCTATAAATCCAATGCTTCCCATCCAAATTGTCGTGATGATGAGAAGAAGGATATAGATGTTATCGAGTTTGGCAAACAACATTACGGGAACGAGAGTTGCTAAAATGATAATGACGCCCCCCATAGTCGGCGTACCAGCTTTTTCTTTTTGACCTTCCAGGCCCAGATCTCGGATACTCTCCCCCATTTGATTGCGGTGTAAAAGCTGAATGATTTGTTTCCCAAAAATTAAAGAGACAAGTAGCGAAAAAATGATTGCTATGGAAGCTCGAAAACTGATGAACTGGAATAAACTAGCTCCTGGAAGCTGGAATTCTTGTTCTAAATATTCAAACAGGTAGTACAGCATTAGTTCTTGTTTTGTAAATGTTGTTTTAACTCCTTAGCGTCGTCAAATTCCAAACGCTCACCTTTGATATCTTGGTAGGTTTCATGACCCTTCCCTGCCACCAAAATGATATCCCCTTTATGGGCAAGCTGACAAGCCGTTTTTATCGCTTGCAACCTGCTTGAGATACTGATGTATTTTTTAAAATGTTCTGCTGGCACACCCGATTCGATCTGCTCAATAATCTTTTCAGGGTCTTCATTGCG
>Ga0213865_10002418_pt1 | contig 11750 bp, 14 predicted proteins | sample PICome_6_FD_160100 | JGI IMG/M metagenome (GOLD analysis project Ga0213865, IMG submission 160100) | Coastal seawater microbial communities near Pivers Island, North Carolina, United States - PICO282 | ecosystem: Environmental > Aquatic > Marine > Coastal | place: USA: North Carolina...
TCCTTGGAATCCTGCTGGGCAAGCATATGGAGGACGCGCTGCGGCGCGCGATGATCCTGTCTGATGGCGACGTGAGCTATCTGTGGTCCTCGCCAATTGCGATCGGCCTCTGGGTCGCGGCGATTGTCGGGTTTGTCGCGCCAATGTTCCTGCGTCCGGTCCTCAAGCGCCCCGACCGGGTGATCGACTAAGCAATGGTGCGGGTGCTGATCCCTTCCGGTGCGCTTGGTCTTGGCTATGACCACGAGGCACTGGAACGCGGGATTGCCAACAAGCCCGATCTGATCGCCATCGATGGGGGTTCAACGGACAGTGGGCCGTCCTATCTGGGGCGCGGTGTGTCTAAATACGCCCGCTCTTCGACCAAGCTGGAATGGGCCGGGCTGATGGACGCCGCGCGGCGCGCGCGCTGCCCATTGGTGATTGGGACGGCAGGAACCTGCGGTGCAGGAAGTGCCGTGGATTGGCTGGTCGGGATCACGCAAGAGATACTGGCCGAACGGGGAGAGACAGCCAAGATCGCGGTCCTGAAGTCCGATCAGCCGGCAAAGCGTGTCGTTGATGCACTCGGCGCGAACAGGATCACGCCGCTGACGCCCGCGCCCGACATTGACGCGCCCATGTTGGAAAGCTGCACCAACATCGTGGCGCTGGCCGGAGTGGAACAGATCACCCACGCTCTGGATACCGGGGCGGATATTGTGATTGCCGGGCGCACGACCGACACGGCCATCATCGCTGCACTTCCGATAGCCAAAGGGATTGATCCCGGGCCGGCATGGCACGCTGCCAAAATCGGGGAATGCGGCGCACTATGTGCCACAAACCCGCAGTCGGGCGTGATCCAGATCGATTGGGAAGGAGAGGCCTTTACCCTCACCCCACTGGCCGATGACGCGCATGCAACGCCACATACGGTCTCCGCGCACATGCTCTATGAAAACGCTGACCCGTATTTACTGCACGAACCGGGCGGCACGCTGGACGTAACCGAGGCGCGCTATGACGCGCTGGATGACACCCGTGTGCGCGTCACCGGGTCAGTCTGGCGCAAAGCGAACGGTTATAACGTCAAACTCGAAGGCGCGCGTGTGGCGGGGTATCAGACGGTAGTGCTCGCCATGCTGCGCGACCCGCACTACGTGACCAATGCCGCCGCATGGGCCGAGGATATCATCGCCAAATGCACCGAAAAGGCGTTGAAGCGCACCAGTGCGACTGCGGATGATTTCACCATCGAAATCCGTTTGATCGGACAGAACTCTGTGCTGGGCGATCTGGAGACGCGCGTCGGAGCGCCGGTCGAGATCGGGGCGCTGGGCCTTGTAACGGCCAAAACGCCGGAACTGGCCAACGAGATCGGCAAGCTTCTGAACCCCTACCTATTGCACCACCCGTTGACGCGGGAAGAGGAAGTGCCAACATTTGCCTTTCCCTTCTCCCCGGCTGAGATCGACCGCGGGCCCGTCTACGAATTTTGCCTGAACCACGTGATGTGGCTGGATGACCCAATGGATGCCTTCTCGCTAGAGGTGCTCGATGCCTGAAGTGCGCGAAGTGGCCGAAAAGGTGCGGTCCAAGAACGCTGGTCCATTCTGGGTGACGGTGGACATCTTTTGCGGCTCGGCAGAAGCATTTGAGCGCATCAAGAATGGCTTGACGACCCAGGCCGTTGCCGCGCGGCTCGACACGCCAGAACAACTCCTGAAACGTTTCGATATCCAAAGCCTGAATGTGGTGAAGATTTCCGTGCCCCGTCCGTCGGTTCAGGGCACTGTGATTGACCGCGACATGCATGGTGCAGGATGGGCGGCGCTGGTCGCCGAGATGCAGATCGCATGACATAGATCTTGTGTAGGGCCGATTGGCAGGCCCTCGCCGATGCCTCTTGCAATATTATGCGTATCTTTCAAACGGGTAGGCGGGACCGGCGCCAGAGGTTCCCGCAGTAAGCGCATTTTTCTCGCTTGAGTTGCAAAACAGGGCCTTTTTATGCTATTATCCCGAAATTAGAACGCTGGGCGTCAATTCTGGATGCCAAGATATTTTGCACAATACTTTTCTCTTTTGGCCGCCCTGCGTCCTGCAAATTCATTTTGAGGAGGAGACTACGATGCCAAAAACACCCACCAAAAAGACCGTCGATAGTGCGATCGAAAAACTGAACGAAGTGCGACGTGAATGGATGCGTCGCCCGGGCGTAACGGCCGTCGATGTCGGCTTTAAAATTAAAGACAAGTTCATGACAGATGACGTGGCGCTGCGGGTTCACGTCGAACGCAAAAAGCCTACCGCCGACCTGTCCTCCAGCGAAGTATTCAACACATCCGGCAAATCACTCACGAAACAGGGCGGCTTTCCAGTCGACGTGATCGAAGGTGACTATGCACCAGCGGACGTCAGCAACGATCGTGTCGCACTGGAAGACCTGATGGGAGAAGTAGGGGTGGGCATTGAGCGCACCACCACGTTCAACCCGCTTGTCGGCGGGATTAGCTGCGGCAACCCAAGGGTCACGGCAGGCACGCTGGGCGCAATCGTCTTCGACCGGGCGACCTGCCGACCGATGATCCTGTCGAACTGGCACGTTCTGGCTGGTGCATCGGCGGCGGCAGTAGGCGAAGACATCCTGCAACCGGGTCGTGTCGATGGTGGAACAGAGGCGGTCGCGACCCTGACACGGATGCGGCTCGACTCGTCAATGGACGCAGCCGTTGCGACGCTCAACAACGCACGCGCCCACAGCCGTGACATCATGAATATCGGCACTGTCACAGGTATGGACGACGCCACCCTAGGGATGGAGGTCGAAAAGTCCGGGCGTACCACTGGCCTGACCAAAGGCATCGTCGATGGGGTCAGCATGAGCGTGTCCATCCACTACGGCGGTCCGGGCGTGGTTGCGTTCACAAACCAGATCCGCATCGTTCCGCGCCCGCCATGGCCTGCAGTGGATGTGGAAATCAGCCTGGGTGGTGACTCTGGAAGCATCTGGTTGAACGAGCGTACAAACCGCGCGATTGGCTTGCATTTTGGTGGCGAACGGAACCCCTCACCGGCATCGGCAGAAAACGCGCTGGCCAACCCGATCAAGCCTGTCGCATCGGCCATGAACTTCTCGTTCCTGCCGATCTTCTGCCCGGCACGGCCGATCCCGACCAGACCCATTTTCAATATTTGCGAACGCTATCCTGAGATTTGCGAGTTGCTGATCCGTCGGCGCATCCCCACTTTCAACCCGCCGCGTCCTCGTCCCGATCCAAGGCCGTTCAACGATCTCAGGCTGCTCCGACAGTTGCTTGAGATGATGGAAGCGGAAGACCATCGCTCAGGGGGCTGTTCATGTGGTGGTCATTCGGGCGAGTATGACTATGGCGACGGCTATTAAGTAGGAGATGAAGGTGGCAGATCCGGAACATGTCAAAACTGCGACTGAGGCGCTCGATACCGTGCGCCGGGACTGGATGTCACGGCAAGGTGTCATCTCGGCCGAAGTCGCGCGGCGATGGATCGATGGAGTCCCGACCGATGAGGTCGGGATTCGCATCACCGTGGAAAAGAAATTGCCGCCTGAAGATGTTCCGGCGGGTGAAGCGTTCCCGGAGGATTTGCAGGGCGTTCCCGTCGATCTGGTCGAGGGCACACCGCCAGTGCCTGAGACCTGATCAGCCTCTCCGTTCACGGACGCTTTTGCAAAAGTTCTTCTTGCAATTCGCGCCCAGCTTGTGAAGCTGGAAGCAGCTACGCGTGAGGGAGAAATATGCGGAATTTTTGCGTTATGTTAGCGGTTGTTGGACTGACGGGTTGTCTCGCGCCTCCGGTTCCAGAAGAACCCGAGTTTGAGCCTGAGCCAGTTCCCCTCTACGAACCGGAAAACCCCGGTCCATGGTGCGGATACGCAACGCGCATTGGCTTGAACCCCGAGACCCCCAAGTCCGAAAAAGAAGCTATCGAAGCCCTCGCGGCTGAACGCGGTTGCTAGGCTGAACTCCGCTTAGCGATTGCAACATAGTGTCATCCGGGCGCCGTTTTGCGGCGTCTGGTTTCTCTTGGTTCGGCAACTGTATTTTTCGTAATCCATAGTGGACTGTTGCCTCACCTCTTTAACCCATTGAAATTACCCAAGTGTAGACGCGTGCTAGCGTCGGACGTCCAGAAAAAAATGCCCCGGTGCTGTCGCACCGAGGCAAAAACCGAAAAGCCGGCCAGGGGTTAAATCGTTACCAGTCTGCGGGGCCTTTGTCCGCAAAAGCGTGCACCAGAAAATCGATGAACGCGCGCACCTTCGGCTGCGTAAAGCGGCCTGGAGGGTAAACAGCATAGATACCTTGGGTCTCAAGCGGCAGGTCCGGGATCGCGTCTTCGACCAGACCGTTTTCGAGAGCCTCCGCATAGAGAAAGCTGGGCAGATAGGCGATGCCGAGACCGGAAACGGCGGCATTCAGCAGCGATTGCCCGTCATTCACCGACAACCAACCGGCCGTGCGCACCTGACGCTTCTCGCCTGATGGAGCCGTCAGTTTCCACATGTTGCCGGAGGACTGGTTGGAATAATGGAGCAGCTTGTGCTCGTTCAGATCGTCGATCTTTTCGGGGCGGCCATATTGTTCAAAATACTTGGGGCTCGCAATCATGCGTTTGGTCGTTTCGGTCAGCTTGCGGGCGCGCAGGGTGCTGTCTTCCAACTCGCCGATCCGCACGGCCATGTCGAAACCTGCCGAAATCAGCTCTACATAGCGGTTGTTCAGAACCATGTTGACGGTGATGTCCGGGAAATCGGCGAGGAACTCAGACAGGCGTGGAGACAGGTGATTGACCCCAAAATCTGTCGCGACCGAGATGCGCAGCAGACCAGAAGGTGCCGATTGCATCGACGTGACCAGAGAATCCGCCTCGCCTGCGTCGTTCAGCACACGGCGGGCGCGATCGTAATAGGCCAGACCGATTTCAGTCGGTGACACGCGGCGTGTCGTGCGGTTCAAAAGACGGGCACCGAGACGAGCTTCCAGAGATGAAACGTGTTTCGAGACGGCGGACTTGGAAATCCCCATCTTCCTGGCAGCATCCGTAAACCCGCCTTGGTCCACGACCATGGCGAAGGCTTCCATCTCGGTAAGGCGGTCCATGCCCGGCCCTTTCTTCTCAGTTCCTCGAGGGTCGTGTATCGCGGTCAATCGCGGCACAATCAGGGCGGGGATGGGATAATATCGGGGTGATTGCAGGAATCGTCCCGGGCATGGAAACGAATGTGTGCGCTCAGGTGGCGATATCCTGGGACCATTGCTGGAAGGTTTCAGCCTCTTGGGCGAGCGGTTCGCCATCTTGGCCACCGATCAGGAGGAAGCCGTATCCAGGCGTGTTCCATCGCGCAATATCGAGGCCCTCTGCGGCTCCCATGCTAACACCTTTCGCATCCGGTCCCGCAGGGATGATGCAAAGGGCCACAGGCGTGCCGTCGTCGCGCAGATAGGAAATCTGAACGAGTGGTTTTCCGTTGAAACCCAAAAGCTGTGCCCGTTTGAAGGTCAATCCTTCGGCCTCTGGCAGGGCGGCGAGATCAATGCCAATCCCTTCGGACACGGAGGCAAGTTGCGTCGCGACCTCGGCTGCTGTCGGGTTCACCTCGGTCAGCGTCGCGGTCGTGTACAGGGTCTGGTAGCTTGCTACAAAGCTCACCCAGCCGCGCGGCGCGGGCTCGGGCGTTCCAAAGCCCGTGAACAAGGCAACGGCCAACCCGGCTGCGATCCCGGTGCCGAAAGTGCCAAGTCCCCACGCCCACTTGAGGGGCGCATTGGTGTTGGCTGGTGCCGGTGTAGCGGCCTCTGGCGCTGGCAAAGCGGGCATTGGAGGCGCATCGCCAAGCATTTGATCGAATGCCTCTGCAATGGCAGCCATCGGGATCTCCAGGCCTGCCATCCGTTCAGCCAGATCCGGATCCGTTTCAAGCGCTGCAGAAATGTCAGCCATCAGCGCGTCATCCGCCTCGCCGTCAAGGAAGGCTGTCAGATCTTCGTCACTAAAAGCGCGGGGCGTGTTCATTGCTGGCCTCCCTCAGGGTCGGCCATGATCGTGTTCAGCTTTTTGCGCGCGCCGGCCAACCGGCTCATCACGGTGCCCACGGGGATCTCCATAATCTCTGCCGCTTCCTTGTAGCTGAACCCCTCCACATAGACGAGCAGGACGGACTGTCGCTGGGCCTCAGGAAGGGCGTTCACATGGAATAACACCTGACGCGCCAGAATATTCACTTCGGTGCCCGGGGAATTGTCCGCAAGGTCAATTTCCTCGACAGGCATCAGGCCACCGCCCGTACGTACCTTGCGTGAACGCAATTCATTCAGCCAAACCCGTTGGCACATGCGGAACATCCAGCGGTCAAGATGTGTGCCAACCTCGAACTGGTCGGCCTTGTCCAGGGCACGCAGACAAGTCGTCTGAGCCAGATCATCACCCCAATCGCGCCGACCCGTCAGCGCGACGGAATAGCGCCACAGACGCGGATAAATCGCGCCCATGCCATCACGCACGGTTTGTTGAGCATGAGTTGAGATGATTTCAGTCCTTAACGCGCTAATTTGCTGTGAACATCAATAAACGGAGGAGGAAATCAATGAAACCTTTAGTGATCGGACTCGGCGCGGGATTGCTTATGTCGACGTCTCTTTGGGCACAAGGTACGCCAGCACCCGAAAATGCCACGGTCTATTTCATCGGCCTTTAGGATGGCGACACGGTTTCTTCTCCCGTGACTGTCGTTTTCGGTCTTGCAGGCATGGGCGTCGCGCCGGCGGGTACGGAGAAAGAAAACACATGTCACCACCACCTGTTGCTGAACCGTCCTCCGATTGGAGAGGGTGAAGAAGGCGCGGAAGAGTTGGAATACGGCTTGCCCGCCGACGACAATCATATCCACTTCGGCGGTGGGCAAACGCAAACCACCATCGATTTGCCAGCAGGCACCCACACGATGCAGCTTGTTCTTGGCGACCTGAACCATATCCCTCACTCGCCGCCTGTGGCGAGCGAAGTGATCACCATCACTGTTGAGTGATGCCCGCCTGATCGCGCGTTACATTACTCAACCGAGTTGGCTGGCGATCGCCTACAAGGTGGCCGCCAGACGTGTACCCTGATCAATCGCGCGCTTCGCGTCGAGTTCGGCGGCAACATCTGCCCCGCCAATGACATGATGGGAAATGCCCGCTGCGTCCAAGGCATCCGCAAGAGTTCGATCCGGCACCTGCCCCGCGCAGAGGACGATATCGTCCGCTTCTATCACGGTCGGGTTTTCGCGTGCTTCACCAAAGGAGACATGCAGCCCGGCCTCATCAATCCGTTCATAGTTCACGCCGCCGACGAACTGCACATCCTTCATGTTGAGTGCGGCCCGGTGAATCCAGCCCGTGGTCTTGCCCAGTCGACGCCCATGCTTTTCAGCCTTACGCTGCAACAATGTGACCGCCCGTGCGGGTGCGTCTGGTTTCGGACCTTCCGGGGCAAGGCCACCGCGGTTTACGGCGGGGTCGCTGACCCCCCATTCCACCATCCAGTCGGGCAGGTTTTCCGTTGGGCTGTCGCCTTCGTGTACAAGGAATTCGGAGACATCAAACCCGATGCCACCTGCACCGATCACGGCCACGCGTTTGCCGGGGTGGCTGCTTTTCTTGAGCACATCGATGTAGGAATGCACATGTGGATTGTCTTGTCCGGGAATGGCCGGGTCGCGTGGCAGGACGCCCGTAGCGATGATCACCTCATCAAATCCGCTCAGCATATCCGGCGTCGCTTCGGTGTTCAGTCGGACCTCAACGCCCAATTCGGCGATCATGGTGCGGTACCAGTCAACGAGTCCCCAGAACTCCTCCTTGCCGGGCACTTGCTTGGCCATGTTCAGCTGGCCGCCAATTTCATCTGCGCGGTCGATGAGAGTGACACTGTGCCCGCGCTCAGCGGCTGTCATAGCGGCGGAGAGGCCTGCGGGACCCGCGCCCACGATGGCGATGGTCTTGGCGGTCTGTGCTGGTGTGACAACGAGCTCCGTTTCCGAGCAGGCGCGCGGGTTCACAAGGCAGGAACTGAGCTTGCCTGAGAAGGTATGGTCAAGGCACGCCTGATTGCAGGCAATGCACGGTGCGATCTGGTTGGCTTTGCCGGCCATCGCCTTGGACACGAAATGTGCATCTGCCAGCATGGGCCGTGCCATGGACACCATGTCGGCGCATCCTGTCGCCAGAACATCCTCGGCCACCTCCGGCGTGTTGATGCGGTTTGAGGTGATGACCGGGATGCTCACCTGACCCATCAGCTTTTTTGTCACCCAGGCAAACGCCGCGCGAGGAACGGACGTGGCAATTGTCGGAATGCGGGCTTCGTGCCAGCCAATGCCGGTGTTGATGATCGTTGCGCCAGCCGCCTCGATCGCCTTGGCCAGTTGGACAACCTCATCAAAGGTAGACCCGTTCGGAACCAGATCGATCATGGACAGACGGTAAATGATGATGAAATCCGTCCCCACCGCTTCACGGGCGCGGCGCACCACCTCGACCGGCAGGCGCATCCGGTTTTCATAGGACCCGCCCCAGCAGTCCGTGCGCTTGTTGGTGTGGGTCACGAGGAACTGGTTGAGGAAATAGCCCTCGGACCCCATAATCTCGACCCCATCATAGCCTGCCTGTTTGGCGCGTGCGGCCGTCGCCACAATATCGCTGATTTGCTTTTCGATGCCGTCTTCATCCAGTTCCGTGGGAGGAAAAGGGGAGATCGGAGATTTGACAGCGGACGGTGCCACGCATTTCGGCCCATAGGCATAGCGGCCCGCATGCAGGATCTGCATCGCGATTTTGCCGCCTGCATCATGCACCCGCTGCGTCACAATGGAGTGGTTTTCGACGTCCGCATCTGTGGTCATCATCGCGGCACCGGGCAATACGGACCCTTCGAGGTTTGGGCCGATCCCACCTGTCACCATTAACCCTACTTCGCCGCGCGCGCGTTCGGCATAGAACTCGGCGACGCGGTTCCAGTCCTTGGTTTCCTCAAGGCCAGTATGCATTGACCCCATCAGAACGCGGTTTTTCAGTGTGGTAAAGCCAAGGTCGAGCGGAGCGAGCAGGTGGGGATAGGTGTTCATTTTCGTCCTCCCAAACGATTTATACCTTGGTGTCCTGTATGATACGCGCGATGTCACGCACAACGCGGCGTCATCGGGGTGGGAAGCATGTTAGAAGTCAGAGAGATGCGCAGTGGGGAGGCAGACGTGCTTGGTGCCGTCATGTTCAGCGCCATCCACGAAGGCGCCAGCCTTTACACCGCGGCACAACGGGCGGCCTGGTTGCCTGCACCGAATGGTGGGTCCGCGTGGGCCGAGCGGTTGGATGCGCAAACAGTATGGCTGGCGCTCACGGATGCATTGCCGGTCGGCTTTGTCACGCTGGCGTCAGGTGGATACATCGACTTTGCTTATGTGCGCGCAGACGCGCAGGGGCGGGGCGTATTTTCGACCCTGCTTGCAACGTTGGAAGATGAGGCGCGTGTATCTGCGCTTCCAAGGCTGTGGACCCATGCCAGCCTGATGGCAGAGCCCGCTTTCGCCGCGCGCGGCTTTCATGTAACGCGTCGTGAGACTGTGACGCGTGCTGATCAATCGCTGGCGCGCGCAGAGATGGAAAAGGTGTTGCAATGACCCCGGAAGAAATCGCCAAACTGCCCTATCGCCGCAACGTTGGTGTCATGGTGATCAATGGTGCGGGTCATGTCTGGGTCGGTCAACGCAATGACCGCTATAAGGATGCCTGGCAAATGCCCCAAGGAGGCATCGATAAAGGCGAAGACGCGCGCGTGGCAGCCTTGCGCGAGTTGGAAGAAGAAACCGGCATTACCCCTGATCTGGTTGAGGTGGTCGCAGAATCTGACGGCTACATTCCCTATGAACTCCCCCATGACCTGATCCCAAAGCTTTGGAAGGGCAAGTATCGTGGCCAGGAGCAGAAATGGTTCCTGCTGCGCTTTGGCGGCACGGACGATCAGGTGAACATCGATACGGATCACCCGGAGTTTTCTGCATGGCGCTGGATGCCTCCACAGGATTTGCCCGGTGCCATCGTCCCGTTCAAACGCGACGTCTATGTTGCGGTCCTCGCTGCCTTTGCCGATCATCTTTGAAGCCACAGTCGGCGGCTGTTATTGCATAGCACAGCGGACAAAAGCACATCTGATAGCGGTGGACGGGCCTGATCCCGTTCCTGGAAAAAGGTAGGTAAGGCATGCGGTTTCTGGTTCTTGCGTTAAGTGTGCTGCCCTTGCCGGCCTTTGCCCTGTCCTGCCTGCCGTTCGGTGTGAGCGATGCCTACCTCGAAGCTGCCGCTGCCGAGGAAGGGTATGTGCCGGTTTTGGGCAACCTTGATTTTGACCCGGAACTCGTCCCGCAAGTCGACTGGAGCAACCAGATCGATGTGCCCCAGACAACTCTCATCCCCGCGACATTTGAGGGTGATGCGTTGAGCGTGCGGGGAGTCGCCCAGCCATTCTCGACGGACGTAGTGCTTGAAATCGGATGCGCTGGTCCATGGTGCCCTGCACCGACTCCGGGACGCAGCCTTGCCTTCTTGCGCAAGACCTCGCACAGCTATGTTCTTGTGGTCGGGGCGTGCAATGGCTTCTTGTTCGGGGACCCGAGCGACGAGCAGGTCAGGCAGGTCGAGGACTGCCTTGCCGGACGCACATGCGAACCTTCGGCACTCCGCTAGGCGTCCTGCCGGCCTTAGGTGTCAAAGATAGGGACGTGTGGCGCAAGCGCGCGATCATATCCATGGTGAATGCGTGGGTCCTCTGCAATCTCTATTCTCTGCTTCGTCGGTTTAAACCCGGAGCGTTGATAGAAGGACAATGCCTGTGGGCTGTCGATGGTGCATGTGTGCAAATGAAACCGGGTGATTGGTCGGGCAAAGGCATATTCGACCGCGCGGTCCATGAGGTAGGCCCCGGCGCCTGTCCCGATCAATTTTGACGTGACCCCGAAATAGGCCAGTTCGCAGGCACCGGCTTGCCGAAAGTCCAGTTCCAGAATGGCTTCGGCCACGCCGTCTTTACTGATCGTAAAGATCTGCGTTCCGGGGTTGGTCAGAATTGCTCCAAGCTCGGCGTCAGATTTCAAGGTTCGCCCATACCAAAGCCAATCATCGCCAACACGGCGGATCAGTGAGCGATATGACGCGACATCGGGATGGATTTCTTCAAAGATCAAACCGTCGGGCAACGGGACATGGCGCGACCGTGGCTCTTTCATTTCCAGATAGGTCACCACCATGGCCACCTTGCCCGGCGGGATGTCGTGAAAACCGTCCGCCAGCATCTATTCCAGTCCGGCGGCTGCGAACTGCTGTTTCATGTCCGTCTGCGGGCGCGGGCCAATGTGGCTGATGACCTCGGCGGCACAGAGGTTGCCCATACGTCCGCAGGTTGCCAGATCGCGCCCTGTCGCTATGCCGTAAAGGAAGCCTGCAGCAAACTGATCACCTGCGCCTGTGGCATCGACGGGAGTGACCGTTTCGACCGGGATGTCGTGGCGCTCGCCCCGCCCCATGATGGTCACGCCGTCGCCCGACCGTGTGCAGACCATAAGGTCGATCATGTCTTTGGTCTTGGCCATGGCTGCCTCAAGATCATCCGTTTCGAACAAGGACATGATCTCGTGTTCGTTTCCGATGACATAGTCCAACTCGTTGCCGATCATGTCGAGGAAGTCCGCGCGG
>Ga0213865_10002422_pt1 | contig 11743 bp, 10 predicted proteins | sample PICome_6_FD_160100 | JGI IMG/M metagenome (GOLD analysis project Ga0213865, IMG submission 160100) | Coastal seawater microbial communities near Pivers Island, North Carolina, United States - PICO282 | ecosystem: Environmental > Aquatic > Marine > Coastal | place: USA: North Carolina...
CACCAATTGCTGTTAAGTAACCACCATAAAGCACTTCTGAATTGAGAAGGAATCCTATTTGGATTGCCACTCCAATTACAATGCCGATTCCTGCGATGGATATTGGTGTTCTCATAGATGGTTAACAGTTTATTCAACGACAGCTGCCGCTTTTGAGAGCCCGGCTATCGCGACGCTAATTTATTTCTTAAAAAAATAAATTTAAACGCTTCTCAATGACTTAGCAACTCATGTCGCATTTTGCTTTAAAAGATAATACGGCGCGTGTCGTTGTTTTTTATTACTGTCGCAAAAGTCGTTAAGTCAATTCAATTTTTTAATAGGGCTGTCGTTGAAAAACGGCAAGTGCAGGTCAGTTAATCCCAACTACTAGGCCGTGCTCAGCATCGTGAATTGAAATGTAGTACGCGGTTACTACATGGTTGTTAAGGGTAGGGAGAATTTTGGGCAATTAGGGCTCTGAGCCCTAAAATTTTTTAGGCAGATCGCTTGCGAGCTGCCTGCGTAGCTGAGACCTTTCATAATCATAAGAAAGACGCCTCAATAACAGACTTAAGCCAGTACATTGGGTTCCCGAAAGAGTCGCCATTGAAGCTCAATGCACCTACGTAGTTTTACCTAGGTAAAACTACGTATATAAAAACGGTGTTGCGTGCACATCTTCATCGCCTGACATAGCCCTCTCACATAGGCTTTCACTTTAAATAAAAGCGCCGAGCAAAATAAAAAATATAAATTCGCAAAATTCATGGCAATGTAGTAACGGGGTACTACCTACAGGGGAGATTTAACTGATAGAGTTGTAAAAAAATTATTGTTAACAACGATATTAAATCGAAAATAAAACCCGAGCGGTTTTTGTGGAAAATTAAAATCACTGGAAAGGTACTTAAAATCACATTTATTCTCTAACATAATAGTCAAGCTGCTTGTCAACCATGCTGCATTGAAGGTCAAACCTGCCGGTAGTGTTTACACTTTTACCCTCGTGCTTAGAGCCAAGGCTTCTAACTCCTTGTTTTTTTTATTACCATTTCTACACCGGTGTAATTCTTGCAATTGGGGCCCTAAGAGCTTTCTCTTACTCACGGCGCTGCGTATAACAATAGAAAGCTCACTAACGACAACTACCTCTCAAAAATAAGGAGTCTTATCATGAAATTATCAACCTTTACTGGCCTGTTAGCGGCTGGACTATTCACTGTATCAGCCCAAGCGGCGTTATACGATCGAGGCAATGGCCTTATCTATGATGATGTCTTGGACATTACTTGGATGCAGGATGCGAATTACGCGCAAACCACCGGCTACGATGCGGATGGCCTCATGACTTGGGCCGATGCGAATGCCTGGGCTGATCAACTCAGCTACGGCGGTTTTGACGACTGGCGCTTAGCTTCAGCAGGCAATGCTCCGGCTAGCGGTGTTAACGTCACCACCGGCGAATTGGGCCATATGTTTTACAACAATCTGGGCAATACGGCAACTACTTCGATATCAGGCAATGTGAGCTTTACCGATGCGACACCTGGTGGTGGCACAGAGAGTTTCTTGAACGTGCAGTCTTTTGTTTACTGGTACGGCGAGGAGTATGCGCCTGATACTAGTTTCGCCTGGGCCTTCTATACCGATTTTGGCGGCCAGAGCACCAACTACAAGTATGGTAGTGGCTATAGTTGGGCAGTCCGCGCGGGCGATGTCAGTTTGGTACCTGTTCCTGCGGCAGCGTGGTTATTTGGCACGGCGTTGTTAGGATTGGTAGGGGTGAAGCGCAGACATCGCTAATTCGGTGCTTTGCTGCTTTGAATGATTTGTTAATTTAAATCACGCAGTGATTTGGGGGTGCGGGGGGTTTCCCCCCGCAGGTTTTTTTTCGTGAGGTGTTGAGCATGGCGCGTTACGAGCATTTACCGATTTATAAGCAAGCCCTCGATGTTGCTGTGCATTTTGAAAATGGAGGCTGTGTGTGTCCCTAGTACGGTCACTACAGCCCTTAAGCTGAAGTGATCAATCCACTCGGTCGTACCCAATATTAAAGCCCGCTTTTGCGGGTTTTTTTATGGGGTGCGATTGAGAGGGTGAGAACCACCGCGTTCTATTATTTTATGAACAATCGCACTATGAATTGATAGGGCCTAGAAAATCAATTTTTCCGATGTCTACGCCATTGTGCCGCAAGATGTTGTAAGCGGTAGAGATGTGAAAATAAAGATTGGGTAGCGCCCACTTAATGAGGTAGGTGCTGCCGGTAAATTCCAGTTCATACGGACCAGCCTGCATTTTAATCTCTTTGCCTTCGGTGTCGTTAATTGCTTTAGCCGGTAGGGCACTTAAAAAATCAAGGGTGTTGTCGATGCGTGTGTAAAGCTCGGCAAACGTGCTTTCGGTGTCGTCGTATTTGGGCGCCTCAATGCCACTAATACGAGCACCGGCTCCCTTTGCTACATCGCAGGCAATTTGTACTTGGCGCGATAAAGGGTGCATGTCGGGGTGAAGCCGAGCGTTAATTAATTCAGAGGCATCGACTCCTTCTTTAGCAAAATGCGCCTCACCTTTCTTAAGCAGTGCGGTAAGGTTGTTCAGGCTATGAATAAAAACGGGTATTGAGCACTGGTGCATCGATAGTGACATGGCGAACCTCTAAGACAATAATAAAATGTGGGCGGATTGTAGAGCATGGCAATGCGTAAAGACATGGGCGTTGTAATAGGCGTTGTAATGGGCGTTGCAACGGGCAGTGCAATGAGCAGTGCAATGGGCAGTGCAATGGGCCGAGGTTAGGTTGCTAGTTAGCATTTTAAACCGCGCATGGCTTAAGGTTAGGTTTTGCTATGACAGGTTTGCCAATGTGTACTCAGCCTGCTCGCTTGAGAGCTGATACGGTGTGTTGCGCGTTAAGTGGTAAGCTAGGCATCTTAATGGGCCTATGATTAAATCGCCCTACACAATAAATCACCACCTTTGGGTACCACCTTATGGAAAAGGCTTCACTTTACAGTCGGCTGTTTTTTTCGTTTAGCTTAGTTTGCCTAGCCGGCGCCATTGCCTACTTCAGTTATGCGCTTATTCAAGCGGTTGATGAATTACCTGAGATTCTTGATCAGGTTGATGAAGCCGCGGCATTTATGGGGCCCGTGTTGCAAGAGGCTGAAAGTATCACTGCGCTTATTCCCAATATTGTTGAGGAAGTGGCTCAAGTTCGGGAGCAAATTCCAGCGATTTTAGCGGAGGTTGGGGCGTTGCGCCTTGAGTTGCCGGCGATTCTCGCTGAAGTGGAAAAAACACGCGAAAGCATCCCGCCAATACTGGCTGAGGTTGAGCAGGTTCGACAAGCCATTCCGCCGGTGATTGCCGAGGTTGCGAATGTTCGCGAACAGTTGCCATCAACAATGGACCGAGCCGAGCGTTTGATTGCAGAGGCTAGCAGCGCTGGCAAGCAAGCCAGCGAGGGAGCGGTAACAGGGTTCTTTACCGGTATTGTTAAAGCCCCGTTTAAAATGGTCTCGGGGGCGTCAAGTTCGGTGTTTAAAACGGCTGGGAGTATGAGCCAGGGTGATATCAAGCTATTAACTGACTCAGCATTGATGCGGTTAAATAACGCTAAGGTTGGATCTGTTGAAAGATGGGGCAATCAAAAGTCGGCTGTGGGTGGCGAAATTACCGTAGTAAAAGAGTACTCGGTGGCAGGGAGGCTTTGCCGTGTGCTGTCTTTTACTATTGTTAATAAAGGTAAGCTGCAAGAGAGCAACGAATCAGCGGCTTGTTTGGATGAAAATAACGAGTGGGTGGTTTCCCAGGGGTGAGGCTAGGTGGCTTATGGGCGCATAGCTGAACGCTCGCTCGATTTCACTGGGAAGGGGTAGCCGGCTCTATGCTTGACAATATATCTTGACGGGCGGGCTAGATCAGTCATTTTGAGTACGAATTATGAAGTTAGTTTATTTTTTGATGCTGGTTACCGTATTTTCTGCAGCGTGCGTGCCGGTAAGGCACACGCCTGTGCCATCTCTTCATGTTGCCGCAGACTTTCCCATTGGTTCATCAATTAGACTCAATGAACTGAGGCGGGATGACACGGCTAGATCAATCCAGCAGCGCCACTTTAATAGTTTCACCTCTGGCTTAGATATGAAAATGAATAAAGTGATGCCACGTGAGAATACCTATGATTGGAGTGAGATCGACGAGATCGTTGCTTACACTCAAAAGCATGACCAGAGGTTATTTGGTCACAATTTAATTTGGCATTCTTCAACGCCAAAATGGGTCGTTGAAAAAGCTAAACAAGATCCACAGTGGTTAGACGAGTTTATGCGAGAGTATATTCAGACCTATGTTGGACGATACAAGGGTATTGTTGATGGTTGGGATGTAGTGAACGAAGGGTTGGCAACCACGGGGGCAGGATATCGACAAGACAGTATTTGGTATGAAACGCTCGGCCCTGAATATATCGAAAAAGCTTTTCGCTACGCACATGCGGCAGACCCAGACGCAGTTTTATTTTATAACGATTTTAATGTTGAAAGAGACATGGAGAAATTTAACTCCATGATGGCAATAGTCAACGATTTCCTTGCGCGCGGTGTGCCTATTTCGGGGCTGGGTTTTCAAATGCATATTCGCATAGATATCCCCAATGAAGTGATTGCCGAAACATTAAAAAAAGCGGCCGCAACGGGCTTGCAAATCCACTTGTCGGAGGTGGATATTATTTTCAATACCCATAACGATACGCGCGGCGGTGGCATTGAAAATTATAAGCGGCTAACAGCTGAGATGAAGCAGGCGCAAAGGCAAAAATATAAAGAGCTGGTGCAAATGTATAGAGATATTGTGCCGCCTGCGCAACAGTATGGCATTACCTTTTGGGGTTTTAATGATCGGGATACTTGGATTAGGCGATTCTTTAAAATGAATGACTGGCCGTGTTTGTATGACGACGATTTGCAGCCGAAGCCGGCTTTTTATGGATTTTTAGAGGCGCTAGAGTAAGCAGGAGTGGCAGAGATGAATTGGATATGTTCCGCTCTTTCTTATTGTCTAAATCTTGCAGCTTAGGTTTACGTAAATTATGAGATTTTTGTAATGGCTTTGATATGAAAATTGTAATCTGCGCAAAGCGCGATTTGGTGAGTGCCACGGCCTTAAATGTTTTATTGGCTGGCTTGGAAGAGCGGCACAATGTAATGATCATCTTGTCAGATAAGGTGAATCCGGCCGAACGTTCGCTGCCACAAGCGCAAGATTTTGTTTTTTACGAGCGCGACTTGGCCATTGATTTGATGTTTTCGTTGTTAGATGAAAATGATCAGCATGGAGAGCTTTTGACCTTCGAGGCACTGGCAAAAAAATATAATGCGCCGCTGTATGTGCTGGGTAATATTAACGATGAAAAAAACGTTGAGTTGGTTAAAACCTGGCAGCCCGATTTGCTGCTGTCTATCCGTTATAACTATCTTTTCAAGCAAGCTATTCTAGATTCGGTAAAGCGGGCCACCTTGAATTTACACCCGGGTTTATTGCCGCATTATGCGGGTATGTATGCGCCGTTTCATGCGCTTAATCACGGCGAGCCATCGTTAGGTTGCACCTTGCATTATATTGACGATGAAGCCATTGATGCCGGCGAAATTATTAGCACAGCGCAGTACAGTGCTGATATGGGTCAGTCGGTGATGCATCATTTTGAGCAATGCTATCGCTTAGGTATGGGGCTTATATTACAGGCGGTAGGCGAGTTTGAAAACAATGTGAAACCGGCTTCTAAAAAACAAAATTTAGATGACAAAAAATATTTTAGCTATCCCACCACTGAAGAGTTTAACGAATTTAGTGATAAGGGCGGCGTGTTAATCACGCACGGTGAACTGTTAAGCGCGCTTAAAAAATACTTGCCAGCCGATTATACGCACTAGCTTAAAGTCGCTGAGCATCATGTCAGCTAATGGCTTTTTAAGTGACTTCCAGTCAGCTAAGGGCTTTTTAAGTGACTTCCAGTCAGCTAAGGGCTTTTTAAGGGCTTCGTGGTTTAAGGCCTTTGAGTTTAGGGTCCTAGCGGCCAGCCGGTTGCAATCCAAATGGCAATGAGCAGGCTCCAAGTGGCGAGGAGCGCCAGCGAGTAAGGCAGCATCATAGCGATAATGTTGCCAAGGCCTAGTTGGGCTTGGTAGCGCTGGGCATAGGCCAGCACGATACCAAAGTAGGGCATAAGCGGCGTGATGATGTTGGTGGTGCTATCACCAATGCGATAGGCCATTTGTGTTTGTTCCGGCGGAATGTTCAGCAACATAAGCATGGGCACAAACACCGGCGCCAGCAACGCCCACTTAGCCGAGGCGCTGCCGACAAATAAATTGATGGATGCCGACAGCGCAATAATGGCCAGTAGCAAAACAATAGGGCTGAGCTGTAACGAGCCCAGCCACTGGGCCCCAGCAATAGCCGTTACCGTGCCGATGTTGGTCCAGGCAAAATAATTAACGAACTGCGCGGCAAAAAACATCAGCACGATGTAATAGGCCATGGTTGCAATCGATTTTTCCATGCTGTCTATAGCTTGTGATGCCGAGCGATAAATCCCATTGCTGCGGCCAAATACATAGCCTGCCAAGGCAAAATAAATGGCCAGCAATGGCACTAAATTAGAAAGCAAGGGTGACCGACTCTCGGCCGTTGTTGCCAATGCACCTAGGCCAGGCCAGCTCAGTAAAATGATACCGGCCAAATAGGCGGCGCTAAACCAACCCACCCAAACGAGACTGTTGTTTTGGCTAGTGTGTTGCTGAGTAAGCTGCTGAGCAAGAAAATCTGGATTGGTGTTTGAGTTTGAGCCTTCATCGGGCTGGTTTTGTTGCCGGTTTTGATGCTGAGCAAGGCGCGGTTCCACCACATGATTGCTGACCCATCCTGCGACTAAGGTAATGAGTACTGTTGAAACAATAATAAAATAATAATTGTCGGTGGCAGTGACTTCGGCCGATGGATCAATTAAGTGCGCCGCTTCGGTGGATATGCTGGCGAGCATTACATCAACCGGGCCGATGAGCAGGTTGGCACTAAAGCCTGCCGATACGCCGGCAAATGCCACGGCAATACCGGCTAATGCAGGGCGGTCAAACGCTTGATAAAGCAATGCCGCTATCGGTATAAGAACAACATAACCCACGTCGGCGCCAATACTCGACATCACCCCAGCAAATGCAGTGACGTAGGCAAGCAGGGGCTGTGAAGTGCGTTTAACAATGCTGCGCAGCACACAGGCAATTAATCCAGAGTGCTCAGCGACGCCAATGCCCATCATGATAACGAGCACCACACCCACCGGTGCAAAGTGGGTGAAGTTGCTGACCGCTTCGCTGAGAATGCGTCGCAGCCCCGCGCCGTTCATTAGGCTGACGACGCTGTAAGTTTGCTCGTTGATAGGGTGGACGGCCGCGACATGGAGCGATGACATCACCCATGACAGCACAATCACAGCGACCGCTAGGCCCATAAAGAGCAATGCAGGGTGAGGTAGGCGATTGCCTAGGCGTTCTATCGTGTCTAATGCACGATAGGCGAGCTGCGTTAACGACATAAGGCCTCTTAACGAGTTATGGCGCTGCAAACGCCATCAAAAAGTGCGCACGACTTAACTGGGCATGACTAGACCGAGTATTGCTAAACCGCAGCGCGGCGATAATTGCGATACTCGGGTTCCCAAAAGTTTCTTTCAATGCGCTGGTCAATACGTTCATCGCTGGTCGGCCATGCGGCTCTGTCAACAATGGCCTGCTTGTAGACCGCTTTGGCAATAAACTGACTAACGGCTCGAATATCGTTGAGACTGGGCAGTAGCGTCTCGGTGTTTTGGTTGTGCGTGGCGGAGTATTCAGCCAGCGCATAACTGGATGCCATGAGCATACCATTAGTAATGTATCTGGCTTCACAGGCCACCGCACCTAAGCCAATGCCAGGAAAAATATACGCATTGTTACACTGCGCAATCGGGTAGTCTTTACCTTGATAGCTGACCGGCTCAAACGGGCTGCCGGTAGCAATAATGGCATTGCCTTCGGTCCACTCAATGATGTCTTTGGGCAGTGCCTCAACTTTTGAAGTGGGGTTTGATAGCGGCAATATAATCGGTCTTGGCGCATTGCGATAAACCTGCTCAACAATTTCTTGTGTGAACAGTCCGGCTACCGTAGACACGCCAATGAGTACCGTAGTTTTAGAATGTTTAACGGTTTGTTCTAGGCTGGCTGTGTCTTCACTGATGCCCCAATTCAACACTACACTGGAGGGCTGACAAAAACCCAGTTGAAAATCTTTAAGCCCAGACATGTTATCGACCACCAGGCCGCGACTATTAATCATGAATATTTGGCTGCGTGCTTGTGCTTCGCTAATGCCTTCAGAAACCATTTGCGCAACAATTTGTTCTGCAATGCCGCAGCCCGCCGAGCCTGCGCCGCAAAAAGTAATGACTTGATCTTTGAGCGGCTCGTTTTTCGCTTTGCATGCGGCTAATAAAGTACCTACCGTAACCGCTGCAGTGCCTTGAATATCATCGTTGAAGCAGCAAATGCGTTTGCGATAGCGATCCAGTAAGCGATTTGCATTAACGCCAGAAAAATCTTCGAACTGAATAAGAGCGTTAGGCCAGCGGTTGGTTACGGATTGAATGAAGGACTCAAGAAAATCGTCGTAGTCTTGCCCAGTAATACGCGGATGCTTACTGCCCATGTATAAAGGATCATCGATGAGTTCTTGATTGTTGGTGCCAATATCAAGCGTAATCGGCAGGGTGTAGGCAGGGCTGATACCGCCGCAGGCTGAGTAGAGTGCGAGCTTACCAATAGGGATACCCATGCCGCCAATGCCTTGGTCGCCCAAGCCAAGAATGCGCTCACCATCGGTAACTACAATGACTTTGACATTTTTTTTGGTGGCATTTTGTAGCATGTCGTCAATAGAGTTTTGGTCGTCATAAGAAATGAACAGACCGCGATGACGACGATAGATTTTAGAAAATTGCTGGCATGCTTGACCCACGGTAGGGGTGTAGATAATGGGCATGATTTCTTCAAGATGCTCAGTCACCAAGCGGTAATAAAGTGTTTCGTTGGTGTCTTGAATATTGCGCAAATAAATGTGCTTATCCATATCGGTATGGAAGGCATGTAATTGCTGGTAGGCGCGATCTTTTTGTTCGTCTATCGTATCAATGACTTCGGGCAAGAGGCCGAGAATATTTAAATCGCGACGTTCTTCTTTGCTAAAGGCATTCCCTTTGTTTAAAAGAGGTGTTTCGAGCAGGGCAGGCCCCGCAAGTGATAAATACAATGGGCGTTTTGGCATGGTTTTACCTGTGACTAGGGTCGAGTTGCTCTACTGCTGTCAGCAAAGTGCCGAACTATCGTTGATTTTTCAAAACGAAGTGGGAGGACAATGCGAGAAGAGACGATAAATCGCAATTTACCGCTGACTCAGTTTACCTAAGTGGGTGAGGCGTATGAAGTGAAAAATCCCACCTGTGGGTGAGATATTGATTACTTTTGGGGTGTAAGGCGGCGAGCGTTAGCGCTGGCGAGGGGGTTTCATTTCTAGCTTTTTAGCGGCAGTGTTTGACGCTAAAAAGCTAGAAAATCATTGGGCTGCCTGTGTCTTAGGCTGGGGCTGGCGAGGGGTGTATTTTCAAAAAAGGATTCATGAGTCGATTAATTGGCCCGGTAAATTTGATAGGCGCATCTAAGACCGACAAGCAAATGCATTCCATATCACCGCTTGCAACGGGTTGGTGGCTGTGACCTGCCTGCATTACTAAAAAATCGCCTGGCAAATAAATGCCTTTTTGGTCAGAAAAGCTGCCGCGCAGCACTACGGTTACTTCCTCTCCTTTGTGATCGTGGTTGGCAACGCCGCGACCTGGGTGAATGCGGTGCAGAGCCACTTCTCGCTGGGTATCACCTGAGGCTAGCTGAGTAACGCTTAAGTGTCGGCCCAGCTTTTTCCAATTGAGCTGCTCCATGGTATCGGGTAGCAATTTTTTAACACACGTGGGCAATGCCGCAGTGGTTTCGCTTTGCAGCGTGTTTACGTGGTTGGCTTGGTCCACAGGCCTCGTGGCGTCAGTGTCGCTCTGAGCGACTTTTGCTTGCTCGATGGCGGCCCATAGTTTGTTCAGTGCTTCAGATTCGTCTTCGTTTAGCTCCTCGCTGGCTGAGGGTTCAGCGGCATTACTTGTACCTGTATCGGTGCTCATAAGCGAACCGCCAATAGCGCTGAGTTCACGAACCTTGCTTTGGCATGAACTGCAGTACTCAGTATGTGCCGCTACGCACAATGCATGAGACAGTGGAAGCGTACCCGCTGCGTAATCGATTAGCCAGTGAATATCGGGGTGAAGCCGCGGCATAGTTGGAGCCCTTGAAGTAGGTTGGTTAACGGAATTATTGTTAGCGTTGGGTTGCTGCATTGAATCACTCATGGCTCTAGCTCGGCGCCGGCTGCTTTGCTGCTACCGGTTGCGTCGGTTGGTTCAGCCTCGGATTCCTCGGCCAGTAATTCACTCATGCTAATGCGCAGCTTAGCAATGGCTAGCCGCACACGCGATTTAACCGTGCCCAATGGAAGGCCTAGGGCCGATGCAACTTCAGCATGGGTTTTGCCAGAGATGTAAATCTGTTTGAGTGCCTCGGCCTGCTCCGGGGGCAACAGCGTTAACGCATGATGGATATTTTTTTCAATGCGGTGCTGTTCAAGCGATGCAAACGGTGCCTCTTCTTCAGCCATAGGCCAAAGATCATCGGCGACTAACGGCGTTTCGGTGCGCTTGAGTTTGCGCAAGTAGTCGGTTCTGCAGTTGCGCGCAATGGTGAATATCCAAGTGCTCACACTCGCCTTGTCGGAATTAAAGTACTCTGCTTTGGTCCACACCTTGATCATTACATCCTGCACCAGCTCATCGGCCATTTGTGGCGATGTGTGCTGTGATCGGAGCATCATGCAAAAGCTTTTTATCTTTGGTGAGAAATGCGCGAATAGTTTTGCGAACGCCTTCCGATCTTGATCGGAGGCGATTTTATGCATCACAGCGGCCCACTCGTCATGAGCTAGGCGTTCTTTTACTCCACTTTGGTACATGCTACTCCTTTTCTTGCAGAGGCTTTCTATCTCCGCACCGTGAGTGGACGCGGCGCTTTGGCCGCCGGGTATCTTAGCTGGTTGATTCGTGGTGTCTGAACTAACCGTATGATTTTGAATAGATTTTAACATAACTGTTCGCCGCGTAGGAGGCACCCTTTACAAATAGATGACGGTAGATTCATTGGAATTCACGATATGCTGGATTTATACGCGTGACTTGGGCGATGAGATCATTGTGCCTACCTTGTAATGACCTATTAGCCGATCTTGCGGGTAGTGCGGTTTTTACCAGCCACAATGCCCCCCGTTTTCGTGGTGTCTGAGCCTGACTATTGGCCAGTGATTAGCGGTTGGGTAGCGTGGCAGTGGGGCTAGCTAAATACTTGTTGGCAGTATGACAAAATATTTTCATGCAGTTAAAAGCCACCTGATATGCTCTCAGCCACCTAGAGGGGGGTTAGCTAGTGGATAACAGCGGTTATCGGGCCTAGTGGCTTTGCTATGACTGGGTAATTGCAAGTCTATGAATCTGAACCGGCGAATGTGAAGCAATTGAGTGTGGAAGGTATGAGCAATGCTAAGAATTTTGTAAATGTGGTTATGTTTAATG
>Ga0213865_10002425_pt1 | contig 11740 bp, 10 predicted proteins | sample PICome_6_FD_160100 | JGI IMG/M metagenome (GOLD analysis project Ga0213865, IMG submission 160100) | Coastal seawater microbial communities near Pivers Island, North Carolina, United States - PICO282 | ecosystem: Environmental > Aquatic > Marine > Coastal | place: USA: North Carolina...
ATTCTTGGGAGCAGTATCTAGATACCTACTAAATGAAGCAGTAATAAAATATATACCTACAAATTTTCCAATAGGAATTCTTATTGTAAATATTTTTGGTTGCCTTTTTATTGGCTTGGTTTTAGGCAATTCAATGATATCAAAAGACTATCTGTATTATTTTTTTGCTGTTGGTTTCTTAGGTTCTTTCACAACAATGTCCGCATTTAGTTTTCAGGCTATAGAATTATTTAATACCAATATTTTAATTGCATGTTCATATATAATATCAACTATATTGCTAACAATTTTAGCGACCTATATAGGTATAAATTTTTCTAAATAAAATATGATTGATATAAAAAATCTAAGAGATAATATTGATATTATTAGTGACTCACTTTTAAGAAGAGGATATACATTAGATTCAAATAAATTTAAATCACTTGATTCCGAAAGAAAATCCTTACAGGTTAGTGTTGAAACACTTCAATCTAGTAGAAAAAAATTATCAGAAGAGTTTGGCAAGTTAAAGGCTTCTGGTGCTGATACTACCTCATTAAAAGAAGAGATAGATAGCATCAATTCAGATTTAAAAAAAGAAAATGAATTACTAAACACGCTTTTAGAATCTATAAACGAATTTCTCTTAGATATTCCTAATATCCCAGATGAATCAACACCTAACGGCTCTAACGAAAATGATAACGTTTTGGTCAGAAAAGTAGGAGAGATTATATCTATAAATACAGTTGATCATATTGATTTAACAAAAAAAATTGATACAGATTTGGCATCAAAATTAGCTGGTGCAAGATTTGCCGTGCTTAAAGGAAGTTTAGCCAAACTTCAAAGAGCATTAATTTCTTTTATGTTAGATATAGCTCATAAAAATGGTTATGAAGAATACTATTTACCCTATATGGCAAACAGAGATTCATTAATTGGAACTGGAAATTTACCTAAATTTGAAGAAGACTTATTTAAAACTTCAGATAACCTATATTTAATTCCAACAGCAGAGGTCCCATTAACCAATATCTATAGAGATGTTTTAATAAACGAAGAACAGTTACCAATTAAATTAACAGCTCATACACCGTGTTTTAGATCGGAAGCGGGCAGTTATGGTAAAGATACCAAAGGACTTATTAGACAGCATCAATTTGAAAAAATTGAGCTATTCAAAATTTCAAACCCTGAAACATCAATGTTAGAGTTAGACGGTTTGTTAGCAAATGCTGAAGAAATTCTTCAACTACTCGAACTTCCATATCAAGTTATTCAGTTATGCTCTGGAGATATTGGTTTTTCATCATGTAAGACCTTTGATATTGAAGTTTGGATGCCAAGTCAAAATAAGTATAGAGAAATTTCTTCTTGTTCAAACTTTAGTGATTTTCAAGCAAGAAGATCTAATATAAAAATTAAATCTAAAGAAGGTAAGTATTTTGCTCATACAATAAATGGCTCAGGATTAGCGGTAGGAAGAACATTAATAGCTCTTTTAGAAAATGGGTATGAAGGGTCTAGCACAATTAAACTTCCAAAAGTATTAGAATCATATTTTGGCTCCTCAAAAATAGAAGTTTAGTATTAATCTTCACATAAAATTAACAAAAACTTGACAATATTATCTTGAGAATTTTTTGTAAAAGTACATAATGTGCTTATATTAATCAAACGGGGATTTTTCTTATGAATATGAATAAATTCATTTCTCGAATTACTTTATTTACTTTTTTAATTGTTTCAACTTCACTTTCTGCTAATACTACATCTAGCATTAAGGGTAAAGTTGTAAATGTTGATGGCTCAGAAGTTTCTGGAGCTGTAGTTGAAGTAGTTTATACACCAACTGGCACTTCTAGATCTGTTGATTCAGATTCTAATGGACAATTTAATCTATCAAACCTTCAAGTGGGTGGACCATATACAATATCGGCTTCTTCTGCAGCAGGTAGTGCTTCTGTAAATGGTGTTTTTTTGAACTTAGGTAAAACCACTAATGTAACATTGGCTTTAGTTTCAATGAGTGATATCGATGAGGTTGTTGTAACCGCAGAAAAGCTAACTAAAGTAGCTGTCGCAACAGGTCCTGCAGCTATTTTTGGGGCTGAAGAGCTTGCAGCTGCAGCAGCTTATGATAGAGATTTGAAAGAAGTTCTTCAAACTAATCCAAGGTTATATATTGATGATGGTTATCAAAAAGGCCTTCAGTGTAACGGTCAAAATCCTAGATATAATAGTTTAACTGTAGATGGGATAGCATTGAATGATGGTTTTGGTCTTAACGACAATGGTTATCCTACTAACAGAATGCCTTTCTCTTATGACTCAATTCAACAGGTAGCTGCTGAATTTGCTCCTTTTGACGTTACTTATGGTGGTTTTTCATCATGCGTTATCAATGCTGTTACTAAATCGGGTTCTAACGAATTTAAAGGAAATGTATTTTATGAAATGGCCAGTGATGACTATCAGGGTGATGAACTTGAGGGAGAAAAGGTTCAATTAGTTCCTTACGATGAGGCTAAATATGGCTTTACTTTAGGTGGGCCAATAATACAGGACAAGCTTTACTTTTTTACGTCTTATGAAAGATATGATGATCAGGATACAAACGATTATGGTTATATTGGATCTGGGCTTCCAAACGAACAAGCATTTCTATCAGAAGCTATGTACAACAGAATTGTAGATATATCCAATAACCTTTATGGTTTTGATCCAGGTGGATTAGCTTCAGCGCTTGATAGTGAATCAGACAAGTTATTAGTTAAGCTTGATTATTATATAAATGATACAACGAGGGCTGTGTATACATTCAACTATTCTGATGGCTTCAACAATGTATCCTCAGACGCTTCTTCAAGTGAATTTGAATTTGATAAGCATTTTTATACAAAAGGCAATGAATTAATGGCACATATGTTTAAAGTTTTTACAACTATTGGAGACTTTAATACAGAGTTGCGAGTCGGTTATAGAGAGCTTGATAATTCTCAAATCGGTAAAGGCGGTAACTTTGGTGATTTTCAAATTGATGTTTTTAATCCTGATACCGGTGAAGATGGTACTGTTTATTTGGGTGGAACTGATGACTCAAGACAAGCTAATAAGCTTGATTATGACAATCTATCAATTGCATTAATTTCTGACTACCAACTAGGTAATCAGTTAATTACGTTCGGTGTTGAGTATGAAGAGCAAAATATATTCAATATGTTTGTTCAACACTCCTTAGGTGGAGAATGGGACTTTAATAGTATTGACGATTTTGAAAATGGTATCGCAAGAGTTTTTTATGGTAATGCTCCATCATTAGACCCAACGGATGCTGGTGCTGATTGGTCATATGATATTACTACTTTGTTTGCACAGAGTGAATATCAGTTTTCTGATATGTTAGAAATTACTTATGGTATTAGATATGAGACTTATGGTGTTTCTGGTCAGCCTGCTTTAAATCAAAACTTTCTAGATGCATACGGTTATCCAAATACTAATACTTATGACGGTGCAGATGTATTGATGCCAAGATTGTCTTTCACATTAAACCTCAATGATTCAACTGAAATATATGGTGGATATGGAGTATTTTCTGGTGGAAACCCTAATGTTTGGTACTCAAATATGTTCTCAAACGATGGCGTTACAGCGATCCAGTTAAATGAGAGAGGTGTTGATGTTTTTAGTACGCCTATGTGCGATGGAAGAACTGGACAATCATCAAATGCTGGACCTGGATACGCTGTACCTTGTAATTTAGTTGATCAAGTGCAAAATGGTTCATCTAATGGTGATACTAACACTATTGCTAGAGATTTTGAGGTCCCAACAGTTAATAAATTTGCATTAGGTCTTATCAAGTATATTGAATCAGGACCATTAGAAGGTGCTGCTTTAAATGTTGATTATATATCTGCAAAAAGTAAAGATGCAGCGGTTGTTCGTGATATTGCAGTATCAAGAACTGGTGAATATGACCATGCTGGTGTCCCTTACTATAATTGTAGTAATGGTGCTAGAGGTTTCTCATGCTTTGGTCCCTTTGATTTTGAATTAGGTAATGCAAATGATGAAGGCGAAAGCGAGTCATGGTCAATATCGATTAGTAAATCTTTTGATGATAAAAATCTTTACATCTCACTTGGTTATGCTGAAATAGAAACCAAAGATGTTATGCCAATGACATCATCTGTTGCATTCAGTAATTATGTTGGTATTGCAACATTGGACAGAAATGACCCTGGTTTAGCAATCTCTAATTACAATATTCCAAAGAGATTTACTGGTACGCTTAGATGGTCTCCAGAAGTATTCGCTGGTTTAGACACAAGAGTTTCATTATATTGGAATCATAATCAAGGTAGGGCTTATTCATATATTATGGATGGCAGTCCATGGGGCGGAACTCCTGGATTTGTAGACAACTATCTTTTATATGTACCAACAGGTCCAAACGATCCAAATGCAACTTTCGCAACTGGTTTTGACGTTAATGCATTTTTTGCATGGGCTGACTCTAAGGGTCTTCAAAGAGGTGCTCATACAGAAAGAAATGATCAGTATAGTGCATGGTTTAGCAAAATTGATATGAAAATTTCTCAAGAACTCCCTGCATTTAGAGATGGTGATAAATTTGAGATTTATTTAACAATGAAAAATCTGTTGAATTTTATCAATTCAGATAAAGGAATTTTTAAGGAAGCTGGTTTTCCAAGAACACAAAAAGTTGTATATATGGACATTGATGACCAAGGTAGATATAACTATACTAGGTTATTAACGCCTAGAGATTCAACTGTTGTAGCTAATCCGTCACTATGGCAAGCTAAAATTGGACTAGAGTATAAATTCTAGTTTGAAATAATTTAAAAAGGGCAGTTTATCTGCCCTTTTTTTTGGTAAAATTAATTATGAACGTTGTACCAAAAATATCGCTAAAAAATCTTTTAGATAACAATGAAACTGCCTTAAAAACCTTATCAGATGCGCTTGAAGGCCATGGTTTTTTTATAATTACGGATCATTTAATTCCTCATAAATTATTTGATAAATCTTATGCTTTATCAGAGAAATTTTTTGATCTTGATTTATCTATAAAAAACTCATATTCATATAGAAAAAATGCAGGTGCACGAGGCTACACACCTTTTGGAAAAGAGACCGCATTAGGAGAAACTGTCCCAGATTTAAAAGAATTTTGGCATCATGGGCCAGTTATAGACCAATCTTATGATCATCGCATAATGGAAAATATTAAAGTAAACGAGATAGAAGATTTTAATAACGTATTTGATGATCTTTTTAAAGAAATGAATAATCTTGGCACTAAACTTCTTTCATCTATCAGTTTAACACTTGGTCTGGATGCAAATTTTTTTAATACATCAACTGATAAGGGTAATTCTTTATTAAGACTTATTCATTACCCACCTTCTAACAATAAAAATATTTACAGAGCTAGAGAACATGCTGATATTAATTTAATTACTTTGCTTATCGGTGCAAATGAGCCTGGTTTAGAAGTCAAAGATAAGTCAGGTAAATGGATTCCTGTTAGCTCGTCTTATGAAGACATTGTTTGTAATATTGGAGATATGATGCAGCTTATTACAGAAAAAAAACTTAAAAGTACTTTGCATAGAGTAGTTAAGTATAAAACTGATGAAGTAAAATCTAGATATAGTATTCCATTTTTTATGCACCCATCTCCAGATACAATCTTAAAATCTGTATTTAATGAAGATGATAAAGGTGTTCTAGCACATGATTTCTTAGATGAAAGATTAAAAGCTATTAAGTTATACTAAAGTAATGTCCGCACTAAATATTCTTCATATTCTCATAGGTTTTATTGGATTAATTCTTTTAGCACTTCCATTTTCTAATAATTATAAAATTATAAATTATAGATATATTTTTTATGGAATTTTATCGCAATTAGTTTTAGCTGCAATACTGCTAAAGGTTCCTTTTATAATAAGTTTTTTTGAGTTACTTGGTAATGGTGTTACGATTTTACAAAATGCAACTGTCGAAGGGGCAAGTTTTGTATTTGGATATCCTCCGTCAGATAGCGATTCTGTATATAGGTCTTTATTAGAAACATTTGCATTTGGAGTTTTGCCATACATTATTGTGATGTCATGCGTGTCAGCAATTCTCTGGTATTGGGGAATTCTTCCATTTATTGTCAACTTAATTTCAAAAGCATGTCAAAAGTTATTTAATATTGGTGGTCCTGTTGGCTTAGGTGCTGCCGCAAACGTTTTTATTGGTCAGGTTGAAGCTCCATTACTCATTAAACCTTATGTAAGCAAACTTTCGAACAAAGAATTATTAATACTTATGACAGCCGGGATGGCTACAGTAGCAGGGTCTGTTATGGTAGCTTTAATTTCAATACTTGAGGTTCAATTTGCATCAGTAAATTTGATACAACATTTTTTAACAGCATCTGTTTTATCAGTACCAGCTGCAATAATGTATGCGAACATTATGATTCCTTCTAATGAAATTACGGATTCATCAGAGAGCTCTAATACTAAAGTTTACAACAGCACCATGGATGCAATTACAACAGGTACTGCTCAAGGATCAAATATTGCAGTTAGCGTTGGTACTATCTTGATTGCAGTAATAGCACTTGTTTATATAGCAAACTCATTTCTTTCCCTGTTAGGTGGTTATATTGGAATCAGTTTATCTATAGAGATGATTTTAGGTTACTTATTTGCACCTATAACTTGGTTAATGGGTATTCCTTGGAATGAAGCAGTAATAGCTGGTGAGTTATTGGGATTAAAAACTACCTTAAATGAGTTTGTTGCATATCCTGCCCTTGCATCTTTAGAAGATGGGGTTATGTCAGAAAGATCAAAATTAATCACTTTTTACAGCTTATGCGGTTTTGCAAACTTTTCTTCAGTTGGGATATTAATATCTGGTATTGGAGCTATGGCACCTGAGAGGAAAGATGATTTAATTAAAGTATCTTTTAAAGCGCTTGTTGCTGCAACGTTAGCATCCTGTATGACAGGTCTTGTAGTTGGTTGTTTTATTTAATTATTTAGAACAATAAATAAATTTAAATATGATGCAAAAAATAACCATAAAATATAAGGAATAAATAAGAAACCTGAAAGTTTCTCTTGATAAAACATTTTAAAATTTAATTTAATGTTTAAATAAATAAGTAGGTATATATTCATTAACGCTATAAGCGGCATTTGAAAAGCAAAAAACAACCAAGACCATGTAGCGTTAAATAATAATTGAATCAAGAATAATTTTTTAGTTTCATTGAATGTTCTAAAAGCAGAGATAGACATTAATAAATAGAGAATTGGCCAAACAATACCAAATACATATCCTGGAGGATTTAGCGGAGATTTGATTAAGTCTTGATACCAAACATCATCAGCAGTATTAGAAGATGCAAGACCGCCAACTATGAGTGCAAGAATTACAAATATGAAAACTGAAAATTTTGAAGAAAGAAGCAAGACTTATCTTTTTCTAAAAAATCTAAAAAATGAATTAGAAATATCTTTTAAAAAAGTTGATCCTTTAGGTCTGGCTTCAATAAAAATATAGAAACCAACAAATATTGCACTTATTATAAAAACCCAAACCGCGTCGTATTCACCCATGGCAGTATTATAATAGTTTTATATTTTTATATCTCTTTTAATTTAACTTTTTTCAACAATAATTGAACACACTGAGTAGCCTGCTCCAAAAGAGCAAATCACGCCTTTCTCTCCTTTAGCAAGATCATTGTTTAAGTTGAAAGCAAAAAGTGACCCAACAGATGCAAGATTTCCAAATTCAGTTATTGGCATAGGTGTGATAGATTCATCAAAGTCGTCTGTACCAAGTATTTTAGAGGCTATCAGTCTTATCATTTTTCCATTTGCTTGATGTAACCAAAATTTTGAAATATCTTCAGGGATGATATTATTTTTATCTAATTGATTCGATATCAATGATGCAACAAGAGGGCAAACATCCTTAAATACACCTCTACCATTTTGATGAAATAATAAATCTTCATTATTCTTGCTATCAATAGCAGCTCTATTTAAATAGCTGTAGTTGCTTCTAATGTTATTAGAAAATTGAGTATAAAGTTTTCTATCAATAATTTTAAATGCTTTGTCTGATGTACTATCTTTTTGAACAATAGTAGCAGCACATCCATCACCAAAGATAAAATGTTTATCTCTATGTGTAAAATTAACAAAAGGAGTAGATATCTCAGGATTAATAACAAGCACAGTATCAGCTAAATCAGAAGCTATATCACTGTATGCATTGTTAATGGCAAATGTGGTAGATGAACAACCTACTAACATATCATATGCATAACCATTTATTCCCAATTCTTGTTGGATTTCTATAGCAACTGCAGGATAATTTCTGGCCGCATGCGAGGTTCCAACAATAACAGCATCGATTTCATTTGGTGTTACATTAGCCTGATCCATTGCGTTTTTTGAAGCTTCAATTCCAACCTCCGCATGAATTGATAGGCGGTCTGGATGCTCATTTTTAACTCTAGGCATCATTCTATTAATATCTAAAATACCTTCTTTATCTATTACATATCTTGATTTAATGCCAGAAGCTTTCTCAATAAATTCAGCAGAAGAGAGCTCCATGGGCTCTTTTGTTCCGTTTTCTATTTCTAATTTATTTTCTTGATTAAAATTCTCTACGAAAGAGTTGTAGGAATTGACGATTTCATCATTAGAGATCTTTTCTTCGGGATGCCATATACCAGTACCAGCAATATAAATGTTATGCATAATATTTAACTTTTCTCTGTATAGCTTTATTATAAATTATGGACGCTAATATGACTAACAATCTTTACTATGAAAATATTTCCTCTAGCACGAATTTAAAAGGCGTTTTCATTATTAGCCATGGAATGGCTGAACATATAGGAAGATATAAATGGTTAATATCAAATTTAAATAATGATGGTTATCATGTGATTTCAAGAGACCATAGAGGCCATGGTGTTAATATAACCAAGAAAAATACTCAAGGCTATTTTGCTGATAGTAATGGGTGGTTTAAAGTAAGAGATGATTTAAAAGAAACTATCAGTTATGCAAACAACATGTTTCCAAATTTACCATGTTTTTTATTAGGTCATAGCATGGGTTCTTGGATTGCTTTATCAACCTTAAATAATAAGTCATTAATAAAAGCGTTAATTCTCACAGGTTCCTCAAAACTCCCAAAATTAGCAATAATAGCCAATTTAATAATTATAAAGTTAGATATCATAATTAATGGTAAATTCAATCAAAGTAAGGTTATAGATGGCCTAACTATTCGAAGATTCAATGCAGAATATAAGCCCAATAGAACTCCTAATGATTGGATTTCTAGCGACATTGAAAGTGTTGATAACTATTCAAATGATCCGCTGTGTGGATTTATAGTAACTTCTGGTCTTTGGTTGGATTTATGCAATGGATTAATGATGATATTTAAGAAAAACTATTATTCTCATGCAAACAAAGATATTCCGATATTAGTAATGTCTGGTGAGTATGATGCAGCATCATCTAACAGCAAATTATCACAAAAACTATATAAATTTTTATCAACTTTTTTTAATAAAGTAACTTTTAAAATTGTTAAAGATGCTCGTCATGAAGTATTTACAGAAGTTAATAAGCTTTCATCATATAATTACATCATTCAATATATTAAACAGTTTTAAATAATTAATTCCAAATGTTCATTCAGCTTAAAGACCATAAAGCACATGTTTTTATAAAAAATGGTTTAGATGCTTCTAAAAAGAATTTGGTTTTCATACCAGGAGCTGGTATGGATCATAGAACTCTTTCAATGTTCAAATTTGGTTCACTAGAAGAAGAATATAATATTATTGCAATAGATTTGCCTGGTCATGGATATACACCTGGTCCATTGATTCATGATGTAGAGGGGCATACAAAGTTTTGTACAGAATTATTTGAGCATATTAAATTGAATGACCCTGTCTTTATTGGACATAGTTGGGGTGGATTAATCGCACTAGATTTATCACTTCAAGTATCAAATAGTATGACAATATGTATGAATATTGCCTATCCATTCTTAGTTGGAGATATTTTGTTAGAACATGCTAAAGGTAATTTAGATCAAGCGGTAGAATTTTTAACAAAGTATGGTGTTTATAAATTTCCTGAGATTGAAATTAAAACTCAGGGTTTTGGAGTAAAAGGTTCAGGATTTTATGGAAGAACCAAAGGTGAAATTAAATCCCCATATGGAACAAAAACTGTTGAATCAGATCCTGAAAGAGAAATAAAGTTATACCCATTAAAAAGATTATTTAATCAGACACAAAAAGAAATTAGTTCCATAGATTTAAAATCATGTAATAAATATAGATTAAGAGATAGCCAATTTAATGAGCTTAATAATGTTAAATTTATTTTTTGTGACAAAGATAAACTCGCTCGATATGATGCCGATAATACTATTTTAAAAAATCTTAAACTAGAAAAAGATATTTTTATTTTGAATGAAACAGGTCATTTTCCATTCTTTGAAGATCCTGATCAACTTCAAACTACTCTTCTTAAAATCTTATCTTCTGATGCTAAATAAAACGATGTATGAGTATCCAACACTCGAAAGAGTTGATCTAGAAATTGGTCGTCATTATTTAGACTCAAATAAAAAACCCGTACCCAGTGTTACAACTGTTTTATCTGGAACTTCAAAATCTGCTGACGGACTCATTCAATGGAGAAACAGAGTTGGCGAAGAAGAGGCTGAGAGAATAATCAAACAAAGTACCGATATAGGTACAGCCGTACATGAGGCAATTGAAAATTATTTAAATGGAAAATCTTGGGATAATTTTGAAGAAACTCATGATCAACAATTGGCACAAAAGATTTCAACTAAATTTGTTAATGATGGTTTAAAAGGAATAACTGAAATATGGGGCCTAGAAGTTGGCCTATTATTAGATAATTTATATGCTGGAACAGCAGATTGTGTTGGGTTGTACGAAAATGTTCCAACTCTCATCGACTTTAAAACTGCAAAAAAAATCAAGAAAAGAGAATGGATTGAGGATTACTTTTTGCAAGGTTGTGCATATGCAAATGCTCATAATGTAATGTTTGGAACAAAGATTGAACAAATAGTTATATTGATGGTAGATAGAAATTCTATCTTTCAAGAATTTATTGTTAGACCAACAGAGTTTAATTTCCTAACCAAAAAATGGAAAAATAGATTAATTGAATTTAATAATAAGTATAATGTTTAACTTTTAAACATACATATACAAATATGAAGCCGTTAATTTTAGATTCAGCTTTAGGTACAGAATTGGAAAATAGGGGTGAGTATCTACCAAGTTTCAAAACATCTATCTGGTCAGCATATTCGCTTATCCACAATCCAGAGCTAATTAAACAGATTCATATTGATAATATTGAAGCTGGTGCCGATGTTATAACAACATCTAATTATCAGGCGACTCCAGAATTATTAAAAAGAGAACCAACAGCCCCTGCATATGAGGACTTGGCAAAGCGTTCTTTAGAGCTTTGTAAAGAGGCAGTTATAAAAACGGGCTCTGATACTAAAATTGCTGGGTGCTATCCACCAATACATGTAACATTTAGACCAGATTTAAGTTCAAAAGAAAAAACACTCAGAAAATTTTATGAAACTTTAGGTTGCATATATAACAATGAGGTTG
>Ga0213865_10002426_pt1 | contig 11735 bp, 18 predicted proteins | sample PICome_6_FD_160100 | JGI IMG/M metagenome (GOLD analysis project Ga0213865, IMG submission 160100) | Coastal seawater microbial communities near Pivers Island, North Carolina, United States - PICO282 | ecosystem: Environmental > Aquatic > Marine > Coastal | place: USA: North Carolina...
CGTAAAGGTGCTGAGCTTGTTAAACGCAAAGGTATTAAATGCCTTGTTATAGATCCATTTAATAAAATACGAGACGTTGATTGTAAAACAGAAGACGTTAATAGATATACTATGGAATACTTGCAAAAAATTGAATCGTTTGCTAAAAAGTATGATGTATTAGTATTTATTGTAGCGCACCCAACTAAAATGTATAAAGGTTCAGACGGTCAAATAGAGGAACCAACTATGTATAATATTAAAGGTGGTGGTGAATGGTATGATGCAAGCTACCACGGTATACTGGTTCATAGAAACTATGAAGCTAAAACAGTTAAAGCAAAAGTATTGAAAGTAAAGTTTCAAAACTTAGGTGAAAATGGTGCTGAAGCTCATTTTAAATGGGAACCAAAGTCAGGCTGTTTTATACCTCATGAAGATTTAACAATAAATGAAGATACATTACCGTGGGAAGCGCCTTAAATAAAAAGAAAAAAAGATGGGGATTTAAGCCAATGTTGCCATACCAGCGCAGCGAATTGGAAAATAATGCTTATCTTTGGTGTATACGAAACGGTATAAAAATTGCGCCGTTTGCGGTTGTAGGTAGTGACCCGCGTAAATGGTGGGTTGATGTTAATGCAAAAGGAAAAGTTAAACGTAGTCCATATCAATATGATGAAACACAGATATGGCCTAAAATATTTGAATTATATGTATTCTATTTTCAAAAATACGGGTAATTACGAAGAACAATATAGAGAGATACTTGAAAATTGTTTAAGTAATAAATCTGTTTATAGAGAAGACCGAACAGGTGTTGGGTGTTACTCTATATTTAATCAAAGTATGGAATTTGATGTTAGTAATCGTTTTCCAGTGCTTACAGGACGTAAAATGTTTCCTAAAGTATTTAATACCGAAATGAAATGGTTTTTAAATGGTGAAACAAACATTGAGCGTTTTAAGAAAGCAGGTGTAAAAATCTGGGATGCGTGGGCAGATGAAAATGGCGATTTAGGGCCTGTTTACGGTCATCAGCTTAGAAACTTTAACAGTCAAGGTTTCGATCAGATGAAGGACGTTATATGGAGCTTATGTGAGCAACCAGATAGTCGTCGGCATGTTATATCGCTGTGGAATCCTGCCCAGCAAGATAAAATGGCTTTGCCGCCTTGTTATTTGTATTTTCAATTCTTTGTAGAAAACGGTAAACTTAATATGTTTGCAGTGCAAAGATCTGGTGATATGTATTTAGGTGTGCCATATGATGTTGCATTATTCACTTTAATTATGAATTATGTTGCATATAAAACAGAATATAAAGTTGGTAAGCTTGCAGTGAATATTATTGATGCGCATGTATATGTAAATCAGGTAGATGCAGTAAATAAATATCTAGCAAATAATATTAAAGCGATGCCTGCTTATAGGTTTTGCACTGAAAAAGGTGCGCGACTTATTGGTTATGAGCACGGTCCACATATTCCAGCACCCGTAGCAGTATAAATTATGTATTATTTGTATCACATACCGGGTAAGAAGATAGGTGTAACACGTAATCTTTTTATTCGCGTTACTAAACAACAGGGCTATAAGCCTAACGAATATGAAGTTCTTGATCAAAGTGAAGATATAGATTATATATCTGACCGTGAAATAGAACTTCAACAGTCTTATGGATATAAGATAGATAGAGTTAAATATAAAAATGTAGTAAATAAAATGAATATAAACCCGACAGACCAAACAACCACGTTCCCCGTACCTGTAAATAAATTAAAAGGTGCACTAATGGACAACCTAGGTATCGAATGGGATACTTGGCTTGGTAAATTTAAAATATCAACCGAGACTATTCCATGGATAGTAGCTAACGCAAAAACTTCGATGTATAACACCGATCGCTGTTACATATATAATAAAGCTTACCACGAGGCTTTTATAGCTGAGCCAGCATACGCGGGCCCCGCGTTTCCTAAAAAAGAAAAACTATACTCACACCACAATCAGTTTGAATTAATTAGAGAGTGGGCAAAAGAGCGCGGCATAACAGATAAAGGTGATATAAAAACACAATATGTTAAACTTCAAGAAGAAACCGGGGAGCTTGCGCAAGCAATACTCCAGAATAATCAAGCGGATATTATTGACGCTATCGGTGATGCCGTTGTGGTACTTACCAATCTTGCCACTTTGGCTGGTGTCAATATTGAGCATTGCATTGATGCTGCCTATGGCGAAATCAGTAATAGAACTGGAAATATGGTAAATGGAACATTTGTAAAAGACACGGTATGAGAGATCAAATAATTAAACAAGTAATTGATAAGATACAAAGCCGCTCAGATGTAGGTTATAAAAAATATGGTGTTACGCTTGCTGATGATGATCAACCGCTTGATAGATGGTTACAACATTTGCAAGAAGAACTTATGGATGCTGTTAACTATTTAGAAAAAGCACGAATGGTACTTCGCAATGAAGTAGAAGAATGTTATATTAGAGATGCGAAAAAAAATATTTAAAAGAAAAAAACGGGGACCTGTACAAGCAAAGAAAATAACATATGATGGTATTAACTTTGCTTCTGGGCTTGAACGCTATATGTATATGGGGTTGAAGAAAGCTAAAATTAAAGCTAAGTATGAGGGCGAAACTTTTGTACTTATTAATGGTTTTCATTTTGAAAACGAAGCTTTTGAAAGACAAGCTAATGGTAAAGGTAGTTATCAAAACAGAGGCAGTAAACGTATATTACCAATAAAATATACGCCTGACTTTATAGGTGAAGACTTTATTATTGAAACTAAAGGTAGAGCTAATGAATCTTTTCCAATTCGTTGGAAGCTATTTAAGTTGCTAGTGTCACAGCAATTTCCTAGTTACACATTATATAAACCACAAAATCAAGCTGAATGCGACAGAACAATAGAGTTAATCCTCAACTTGCGAAACAAATAGCGAGACAAAAATATACCGAACGTCAGATAGACAAGTGGATTAGATGGACATTAGATTCTCGTGGTAAACTTATTTATAAAGAATTAGTTGAGCTACATAATAAACTTAATATAAAATGTTATGGCTAAAATAATATTATCAAATTATTTAGAAAGACCTACTGTATCTAGGCCAGGCGTGCACGCAAAATCAAAAACAAGTAATAACAAAAAATCCAAAAATTATGTCAAAAAATATAAAGGGCAAGGGCGCTAATAAAAGAAAAGATTGGTCAATTAGTTTAGGTACATATCCAGGTATTGTGATAGGTATGCGGACATATCATGGCGATACACATCATCAACACGTATTATATTTACCGTTTATTGATATTGCGCTTGAAATAGAGAATTAATGGGACTATTTGATGAGCGCATAGCGTACAAACCTTTTGAGTACCCTGAATATTATACTGAAGGGTGGCTTAAACAAGCACAAGCATTTTGGTTACACACTGAAATACCAATGCAAGGCGATGTTAAAGACTGGAAAGAGAAACTAACACCAGAAGAAAAAAACTTAGTAGGAAATATACTATTAGGTTTTGCTCAGACTGAGTGTGCTGTTTCAGATTATTGGACCCAGAAAGTTGTAAGCTGGTTTCCAAAACACGAGATACAACAAATGGCTATGATGTTTGGATCGCAAGAAACAATACACGCGGTAGCTTATAGTTATTTAAATGAAACATTAGGATTAGAAGATTATGAAGCGTTTTTACATGAGCCCGCGACGGCAGAAAGGTTTAACAATTTGGTTACTTATGACGGTACAAATGCTGTTGGTATTGGAAAGTCTTTGGCAGTATTTTCAGCTTTCGCCGAAGGCGTTAGTCTCTATTCAGCTTTTGCTGTTTTATATAGTTTTCAGTTACGCAATTTACTCAAGGGTATCGGACAGCAAATGAAGTGGAGCGTTCGTGATGAATCACTTCATAGTAAAATGGGTTGCAAATTGTTTCGCGATATGTGCAGTGAAAATAATCAATTAGCGCATTTATGCAAGAAAGATATTATTTCTGCCGCTGAAACAATGGTAAACCTAGAATCCAATTATATAGATAAAATGTTTGAAATGGGTGACATTGAAGGCATTAAAGCAAATGATTTAAAACACTTTATAAAAAAGAGAGCAAATGAAAAACTGGTTGAACTTGGTTACACTGACCTTGCGTCGCACTTCGCATTTAACGTCGTTGCAGCGGCTAATCTTGATTGGTTCTATCATCTTACCGGGGGGCACACTCATACTGATTTTTTCGCGGTTCGGCCGACGGATTATTCAAAAGCTGGTGAAGGCGAAGACTTCGAGGACATTTGGTAACCTACTGAGTGAGGATGAAATGTGGGAGGAGTTAACGCATCGCCCGTAACAAAACTAAAATGAGAAAATGCAATAAATGTTTTAAAGAAAAAAAAGATTTAAAGTTTTTAACAAGCAAAAAGAAAACTTGTAAAAAATGCGAATATAGATTTAAACAACGCATTCTAAGAAGCTTAGTGCATAATAAAAGGCTAAAGCCTATTGAGCGGCTTGCAAATAGATTAGGATATATGGGGACGGCATTTATGATGTTATCCCCGCATATACTGCCTGATAAAACAGGTATAGTTACATATATTATTGCTGGAATAATATCAATTCCCCAAGTATTTGTAGCTAAACAATGGAATTTAGTATTAGTAAATTTAAACGTAGCAATAGCCTACACAATATTATATTTTTCGTAATGAAAACAGCAAGAGATTTAATTTTAGAATTATACAAAGAAGATCATATAACAAGGGGAGAAACGCATTTGCTTTTGGACGCAATTAACAATGTGCCGGGCAAAACTTTTATATCTGCCCCGTACTATAGTTATATTGATTGGACTTACAGACCTTACGAGGTAACGGGCGGAACAACAACTTCAAACAATACAAATAATACCCATGTGGAATAATGAATGGAAAAAAGGCATTGACTACCCAACCTGGGGTGATACCGATGTATACAAGAAAACTATATCCGGGGGATATTTGCTGCAAGGTGAGTCGCCCCGTGATGCATACAAAAGAGTCGCAACAACAGTTGCGAAGCGATTGTACAAACCAGAAATGAGTGAAACGTTTTTTAATTACATATGGAAAGGCTGGCTTAATTTAGCTTCACCTGTGCTTAGTAATACAGGAACAGATCGCGGTTTACCTATATCATGCTTTGGTATTGATGTAGGTGATAGCATTGCAGATATTGGTGGTAAAAACTTAGAAATGATGTTACTAGCTAAACACGGCGGGGGAGTTGGTATCGGATTAAATATGATACGTCCTGCCGGAGCAACAATTACAGGTAATGGAACATCAGACGGAGTCGTACCATTTTGCAAAATATATGACTCAACTATCTTGGCGACGAATCAAGGCTCGGTTCGAAGAGGTGCAGCCTCAGTTAATATCAATATTGACCACGACGATTTTGAAGAATGGCTTGAAATCAGAGAGCCAAAAGGGGATGTCAATAGACAATCACTTAATCTTCATCAATGTGCAGTTGTTGGCGATAAGTTTATGCGACGCCTTGAACAGGGAGATGCGGATGCTAGAGCTCGATGGAGTAAACTTCTTAGAAAACGAAAAGCAACTGGAGAGCCGTATATCTTGTTTAAAGGAAACACTAACAAAGCAAATCCAAAAGCATATAAAGACAACGCATTAAAAGTGCATATGACAAATATCTGTAGTGAGATTACATTACACACAGATGAAAGTCATAGCTTTGTGTGCTGTTTGTCATCAGTAAACTTAACTAAATATGAAGAATGGAAAAATACAAACCTTATCTACGACGCTATATGGTTTCTTGACGGCGTACTCGAAGAGTTTATCCAAAAAGCAAAAGGCCTTAAAGGGTTTGAAAACGCGGTCAGATCGGCAGAAAAAGGCAGAGCGCTTGGCCTTGGAGTATTGGGTTGGCACACTTACCTCCAACAAAACGGAATACCATTTGAAGGATTACAAGCCCAATTTGAAACAAGGAAAATATTTTCACAGATTAAAATTGAAAGCGAAAGAGCTAGTAGGGCTTTGGCTGAAGTATATGGCGAACCTCTTTGGTGTCGTGGCACTGGCTTTCGCAACACTCACCTTAGGGCTATTGCTCCTACTGTGTCTAATAGTAAGCTTGCCGGTAATGTTAGTCCTGGTATTGAGCCTTGGGCCGCTAATGTTTTCACTGAACAAAGTGCGAAGGGTACGTTCATTAGGAAGAACAAAGAACTAACTAAAGTGCTGCGCAAAGCCGGTATTAATACTCAGGAAACCTGGGATAAGATACTTGAAGATGCTGGCAGCATACAGGATATTGTTGAGCTTGATGATTGGGGATATGTAAATAGGAAGCTTGTGCGCATTTCAGAGCAAGAATCGCTCGATTTAACGGGTTTTGATACGGTTAAAGATGTATTTAAAACCTTTAAAGAAATAAACCAATTAGAGCTGGTTAATCAAGCTGGCATCAGGCAGCAGTATGTTGATCAATCTATATCGCTTAATCTAGCGTTTCCGTCTGAGGCTTCGCCTAAATGGATTAATCAAGTTCACTTAGACGCTTGGAAGAAAGGTGTCAAAACACTATATTATATGCGTACTGAATCAGTACTAAGAGGTGATATTGCAGCTAAAGCAATGGATCCAGATTGTTTAAGTTGTGACGGATAATAAAAAAGGGTGGCTTTTCAGCTACCCTCTTTTTTTCCTTGTAAATATCCTTTCTCGTATTCTATATCTTTTTCGAGCTGGATTACTCTTGTTTCAAGTTGATTTATTATTTGAATTTTTTTTCCAAGACGATCTTCTAAAACAATTACTTGATTTTTTAAAGAAGCAAACTCGCTGTAAATACCCCCTGCTGCAAATACAGCTGCAACAAACCAAACTACAATAGTCCAGTTTTTAGATAAGAAATTATTTATATCAGACATATTATATAATGCTATACACAGTTTTTCCGTTAATTTTTTTAGCTTTTAAACAACGCATTCTGTTTTCATCGGGGGATACGTAACTTACATGCACCCAATCAGGGTTTTTATCAGTGCCAAATTCCCATATAATTTGGTCAAAGTCTAAGTTTTCTTTTATCCATGTATACATTTCAGCATTAGTTTTGTAACCGTACACATCATCAATATCTATAGCCCTACCTTCACAGTGTTGTGATTTAGAACTACCACCTATAGCTTTATTAAGTTCAGGTGATCGGAAAAAAGAATTTATTTTTATTTGACCGCCAACCCATTTGCGAAGAGGTTCAAATATGTTTTCTGCAACTCCAGTCATATTTGTAAGTTGATAATCACTGGGTATATTATTAATACCTAAGCGTTTTGCAGTATACGATTCGGTTGCTTCTCGCATACTAATATTTTTACTAAGCTTGCTCATTTAATTTAATTTTATTCATTCATGCACGATTCCAGCTCTTTTACTTGTAATTTTAAAACGTCAATATCTTCGACTGCCTTTTCCTGGTATTTTTCTAAATAGATTAATCGCATATTTTGCTCAGCATCGTCTGGCAACGCCCCTAGCTCTCCACGTGGCCATTTAATTCTAAACTCAGAGTTCATACTAAGTTCAGATTCCATACGCATAATACTTAAATGCATTTGTTGTATTTCCGCTATTAATGTAAAATAAACTCCGGCAATTGACAATAAACCTGCACAGATTGCAATTATAGTTTTTACATTAATGTTAAACTTTGTGTTTTCACTTAGCTCAGACATTATTTATTTTTTTTTAATATCTTTCCACTTAGTTATTGTATAACCAATAGTAACTAATAAAAGAATAATTTTAAGGCTATCTTCTATTTGGGCAAAAGTAGTAACCCCAAGCGTGCTGCCATTTATAGCGTATAATTTAAGTTCATTTAAACTCATTTCTTTTTTCTTTTTACAGATTTAACACGACGCGGCTTACCTGCTGGTTGGCCTAATCTTTTCTTTTCAGTAATTTTTTTACGCTTTTCAGCAGCAGACATTTCGCTTGCTGTTTTTGGTGTAGCAGATGAAATACGCTTTTTAGGACGACAATATGGCGTACCGCGCTTTTCCCCTTTGCGCCTGCCGCAAGGCTTACCAGTGCGGACATCAATCCATTCTTCTTTGAACCAACGTTTAAGTGATGCGCCCTTTTTTGTTTTACGTACTGCCATTTATAAGTGATTACGTAGTTTACTTCTTTTTAGATTTATTTCCCCAATTTTTTGCCCCAACCTTACGACATTTAGCTATTGCTCCGCTTGCATAAGCAGATGGGAATACACGGTAACGTGCTTTTACTTTTTTATAACATGCATCTTTTGCCATTACAGTTTAACTTTTTGTGGTTTATATTTACTTGTTTCTAAAGAATCTAATATTCTTCTATTTCTAGCTCTTGTTGCAGCAGATTTGGCAGCTGCTTCAGATCTAGATTTTGCTTTTTCTTCTAAATATTGTTCCCTATCTTCAGGCTTCATTTTTTTAAGCATTTCAAGTTCTTCTGCTTTTGTTTTTGGTTTAGGCAATGATTCGTAAAAACCTAAAGACCATTTATCCCATCCAAACCCTAAGGCTATTCTCTGCCAATCTTGCGCTCCTTCGCCAGTAATAGCTGTTCTTAAATTATCAGTTTTCTTTAACATTCTAGCAACCGGAATATTTGTTGTTGCTTCAACAATTTTTGCTCTAGCTATATTCACAGGATTAAGCGGGTCATACGGAGAATATTGTTCTTGTTCCTTTTTGCCTTTTTTAGTGCCTGCAAATTTAAAAGTTTTAAAAGAGCCGTATCCTTTTTTATATTTAGTAGACAACGGTGGCGATATAGATAACGCTTCACCCATTACATTACCGTAATCTGCTTGATAGCCTCTTTCAGATTCTTGTTGATATTTTATTATAGTATTTTTAGCGGTTATAGCTAAAGCCCCTGGTAAACCAGTCCCTCTTACGAATCCATCAAACATTCCATTCGCTAATCTTTCTACCCGTTTATCTGTGGCTTTTTTTGTTTCGTCTTCTTCAAATATGGTAGCGAACAGGGCTTGTTGTAAACTATAAAATATAGCGTTTTGTACAGCGCCATAGTATAATATTTTACTTACGTTTGTTTTAAAATCCCCTCTCCCATTCACCAAATCTGAGCCAGCTTTTTTCTGCAACCTAGTCATTTGGAAAGGTGTATTGTTATAAGCAAATACAAATCTACCTGTTAATCCGGTCTGTATGTTTGACACTCTATCTTGTCTTGAAGATTGTTGTGTTTCTTCTGCAATTGCTCTAAAATCATCAAAAGCTTTTTTCTTAGCTTCAGCTTCACTAAACCCTGCCTTTATATATGTTTTTATTCTGTTTATATAAAAAGGTGTTCCTCCTGCTGCAATTGCAAAACTATCTGCTATTTGCGTTGGCTTGAAGCCAAACTTTATTAGCTTATGATACAATGTTTTTGCTTTGTTTTTACTAACTTCTAGCGCTTTTGCTATTTCGGCTTCTTCTACATTTATTTGTAACCCAGCTCTTCTTTGTTTAAGAAAGTCTGAATTCATTAACTCCATAAATGTTTTAGTAAATTTTTTTGGGTCAGCTAATGTTTTACCTGCAGCAAACACATTATTATCTTTCCAATTTATAAAGTTAACAGAAGATATAGTTTGCAATAAAGCGGATCGGGCGTTTAAGAACATTGTAACACCAACCGAACCATTAATAAAATCAAATATCGCCTGCGCTTCTTTACTTATATTTTCAGGTCTTGATTGGCCTGTTTGCATGCGCTTAAGCATTTTGTTTAAATTATCAACATAATTTTTGCCTAATGCAGCTTGCATTTTGTTTAAGTTTTCTTTACTAAATATTACGTCAACATTTTTTTGCCAAGGCTCTAAAAATTTTGATCTAACCTCTTTATTTGTAAATTCTAATAAATCTGTTTTAATATTACCCGCGTACCAATCTTTTCCAGGCTCTGGATATGCTTTTTTAGTTTGTGTAATACCCATTATAGATTCCGCTATAGATTTTAATTTTGGGCTAGCATTAACTGCTGCTACTAATTTCTTTTTTTCACTGGCATTTAACTCAGGAATATCATATTTAAGTTTATTCCACATCCATACGCGCACCGCTTGGTCTGGTGTAAAGCCTAATTCGTTTAATTTACTTACAGCTTCTTTGTCTACTACTTTATTTATTTTTTTAAATTCATTGTTTAATACTTTGAATTCATTACCAATACGCTGTCTATATGAGCTTATGCCATTTTCAGCACGCTCAAAAGGATCAAGTAAGTTTTCTTTTACAAATGCCATATCAGCATTCCCCTGCTTACCTTTGCCATAAAGCTTATACATCATTCCAGCAAAATCTTCCGCGTTTGGCGGTATAAATACATCAAATCTACCTTTACCCTTACCAAGCTGCTCAGCAGCAGCCTTAGATATTTTACGTCTTATTCCAATACCATACTTTCTGTCTATCATTTTATTAAGCTCTAGACTTAAATCTGTACTGGCTAATGCCTCTGAAACCTCAACAATTGGTTTACGAGATTCTGTGAGCATAACATCTTGCAGCCCTTTTAAAGAATTTATAATCTTAGTATTGTTGGGGTAATTATTTTTAGCAACTTCTATTTGTTCGGATATGTAATTTTTAACCAAATAATCACCTAATTTCATTTTACTAGGAATATGGTAATATTCGTTTAGCTTTTGTATTTTATTACCTGAAAATTCAGGAGATAATAATTTTATATATGGATTTATACCTTTAGGGAGTACTTTACCGTAGTACATGTCAGCTTCACGCCTACCTATATTTTCTACTAAAACACTTTCATAACCAGAATTTAATCTTTCAATTTTTTCAGGAGTAATATTACCTTCAATTAAAATCTTCGCAAAACCAGCTTTATATTTAGCAGATTCTTTTAAATGCTCATTATTTAATTCTCCCTTAGCATCTATTTTAAATGTTGTAAACCCTGACGCCACTCTTAAACCAAATTGTTTGTTATTAGCAATTATATAAGCTATTTCTTCAGCACCCTTTTTTCTTTCAGATGGTTCAGTGCCATATTTTTCTGTTATATATTTATCAGCTGTTTTCAGCAGGGCTTCGTGATAAGCTTTATTAATTTTATTATAAACATCAAGCTCAACACCTAATTTTTCTATCTGAGCTATTTTTTGTGCTTCAGGTAAATTACTTTTTTGTATTGATCTTATTTCTCCTATTGTTGTATAATTAGCGTCTTTAGATGTAAAAGCAAAATGAGGCTTGCCTTTAGATAATTCTATATATTCACCCCATATTTTTTTATCAGCCTTGGTGCCTAAAACATTTTCATATAATTTTACAAATCTATTTTTAGTTCTTCCATTTGCGCCATTAAAACCAAAAGAATTTGCTAATAAACTATAATCACTTAAACCTTTAGTTTCTTTTGTTAATCTCGCCTTTAAAGCCTCAGCAGGAATAAATGGTAATAGATTATTTAAATTATTTTCATAAGCTTTCCATAAAGCTACGCCTTCTTCGTTTACCCCTTTTTTAAGTTTTGTTCCAACTTTTGATAAATTAGGAACTTGTATTTCAATGCCTGTAATATCTTTTATTTCATTCTGTACAGTAGTATTTCTTTTTGTTTCAAAAGCAGCCACTTGGTCTGCAGAAAGCATTTTATTTATAATCGGTTCGATTGCTTCTCGGTCAGCGCGCA
>Ga0213865_10002428_pt1 | contig 11734 bp, 10 predicted proteins | sample PICome_6_FD_160100 | JGI IMG/M metagenome (GOLD analysis project Ga0213865, IMG submission 160100) | Coastal seawater microbial communities near Pivers Island, North Carolina, United States - PICO282 | ecosystem: Environmental > Aquatic > Marine > Coastal | place: USA: North Carolina...
CTTCTGATTTTGCAAAACCAAAGTTTCCGGGCGATCTTGCCGCTACAGGATTTATATCAAAATACACATGATATAAAAATTCTACCTTAGGAGATAATGCACTAAGGTTATCAGTAAACAACCTTGCGGCATGTTTATAATCTTTCATGTCGCCTTCGCTACCAAAGATACCGCCGACTACATTACCTAAAAATTTAGTTAACTTGCTCATACTATTATTTAGTCGTAAAAAAAGGCTGAAGATTTTTAGGTCTCCAGCCCTTTTATATTAGATGACTACTAATTTATTAACCTGTTGCTAAGGTTCTAATCGTTCTACCAATTGCAGTACCAATACCATTAGGTTGTCCTGCACCGTTAGTTTGAACAGCATTGTCATACTGTAACGACATCGTAATGTCAACTGGGTTTGAATCTGAATATGTTAACTGATTGTAGTTAATGTCTTGTACAAAACAACCAACTAATTCAAATGTTTCTAATACATTTGGTGTATTAGCACCGTTACCACCATCTAGAATTTCAATTCTAGTTTTGAATTTATAATCAATTCCTGATGCCGCACTTGACTGCTCAAAGAAGTCAAACTGCTTTTGAAGTTGCTGACCGCAACTCTTACTCACAGCGTTGTTTACATCATCACGGATTGTTACTGTGATTGGTTGCCATGTATGTTTACCAGCATAGTAAATTTTTGAGTTGTACACATCTAGTGCAATTGACTCAAAGTTTACGTTTGGTCTAGTAACATCAATTACTTGTTTTGTTAGTTCAATATTAGGAGCACCTGCACCAAAGTTTTCTAAAGTAACACGGAAGCGATACTTTAATTTTGGCATCAACAAGCCTTGCGAACTTGCTGACTGGTCACTCGCTAATGGAACTGTAAATTTGCTTAAACTTGAAATAGCCATCTAATTTGCTCCTTGTATAGTTTTATTTATCCACATTATTGATTGCCCAAAGTTGCAATTTCACCTGTGTTCTTTAAGCGTAATGGAATGTAAATAAATTCCACACTCTTAACTGGCTCAATTGCTACGTCAACGTATAACTCGTTGCGATCAATTCTTGCGGATGTGTTGTTAGTTTCGTCACATACAACTAGGAAGTCGTAGATTGCTCTTTGTCCTACTAATTCAAGTAGTAAACTTTCAGTTGCTTGTTTGATCTCATCACGTGTAATTTTATCGTTTGGTTCAAACATAAACGGCTTAGCAAGTAGTGTCATTTGACGTCTCATGTATGCAACTAAACGTGCAACGTTGATTCTATCTAATGAACTTGCATTTCTTGCTCTAGTATATTGACCAAAGTTAACTAAACCACTACCAGTAATAAATGTTAATGGGTTAATTTTAACTCCTGCCATTGTATCACGAACACCGTCATTTAATGCTACTGCATTAAACTCACCTTCGCTGTCGATATATCCAACACTTGAAGCGTTGCTAATACCACCACGTCTTGTACCTGCTGGTGCAAACCATGGAAACGATACAGCATCACTTACTGCAATAGTACGTAGCATCATGTGACTCGGTGGAACAACAATGTTGTTTCCTGTTACATCTGTTGTTAATCCTGATGGATAAAACATTGCCATATACTCGTCATAACTTACTGCGCCGTCTTCACCATCTGCTGACGCACCTGCTGTGTTATTGCCCCAATTTTGTAAATCAGTAGCACTTGGTGTTAATCTAAATGGTGTATCTGCTACAACAAATCCTGTTAATCCTCTATCAACGTTTAGACTAATTAGATCTGATGTTAGTTCTGGATATCCCGGAGCACTTAACAATGTAAAGTTACGTGTTTCTTCATCACGTAGTAATTCGTTTACATTTACTGCACTCTTCAATGCCGCTACAATTGACTGACGTTGTGCATTTCTGCCAAACAATCCTGAGCCGTCTTCTTTAGTTGTGTTCCAACCAATCCAACGATTCGCTTTGTAGTTTGTCATTACTTCATCATTAAAACGTGTATTTTTAGCAGTTGTATCAATATGTCCTGCTACAAATTTCTTAACGTTAAATCCTGAACGTCTTGTGTTCCATAACAACATACCTCTTGGATATAAGTCTGGATCTGGAGCGTCTGGATCAACATAATCGCTAATTAATAGATCATCAATATCTGCCGCAGTATCGCCTGACGCACCTGTTGAACCATAACGTGCATCTGCAAACAATATACCATCTTCTGTAGTTTGATCAGTAACATCAACTGCTACCCATTCATTTGCTGTATTATCCCAACGATAAACTTTTGCACCGTATTCGTCTAACTCAGCAGTTGAAATCCAAATATCACCTTCTGCAAGATCAGTACCATCGGACTGGCCGCCGGTCTTTTCTGGTGCTGTTGCACTAACAATCGGACCTTTTGGATCAGTTGTCATAGTTGCTAACGAACCATTGTTTCCTAATGGTGCATAGTTACCATATCCAACCCACTTAGTACCATCATGTACCATAATATCTACATCATCTAGTGTAGTGTTATACCATAATGTTCCGTCTGCTGGTGTACTTGTTGGAGCGTCATTACTTGCTTCATAAACAAGTGGCTTCCAATTTGAAATTACATAAGTGTGATCGTTATCTGCTCCTGCTGTGTAGAAGTTAGCAGTGCCTGTTTCAACACCTGCATTTGATCTTGCCCATCCTGCAAATCCAGCGGATGTCATAATTCCAGTACCATCTGTAATTTTAATGTCGCCGCCATTAGCATGTGCAATGTTTAAGTAGCCGTTTGATACAGTTGCAGTAATGTTTGTAAATCCTGCCGCACTAATTGCTGTTGCAATATCTTCAACAGTAGTACCACCAACATTAATTGTTTTAGCAGTTGCATATAAACTATCACCAGTTACTGTTTCAGCCATTGTAAATGTACCTGCTGATACTGTTGGGTTAGCACCCTGTTCAATACCAGTTACACTTGTTGGATTAGTAGTAACTCGTCTATATAATTTAAAGTTTACTAGTTTCTCAACACCTGTTGTCGAATCATCAGCAGTTGATCTACCTGTGTAGTTTGCAAGTGAAAAAATTGTTCCTGCTGTGATATTCTTACCACCGCCTGTGTTATCAATTTCTTTAATTGCTTCTTCTCTTGTTCCGTAAATTGGAGCAAACGCATTTGACCAAACACCTAAACTATCATTCCATACTTGAACTTTTACATTAGCACCTAAGTTAGGTGTACTTGTTTTCATCCATACACTACCTGCAGGTCTAATAGCACTTCTTGATGTTCCTGCAATAGTTACTGTGTCTGATGACTTCCATTGTGGAACACTTGAGTGTTTGCTAATTTGTACTGCTGGACTTGTGTAATATGTTCCAGTAATACCTGCATCTGTTTTTAATGTACTTCCTGCTAAATCGTTAATGATAATTGCACCGTCATCAGTTGTTCCGTCTGACTTAGAAGTACCATCTGTGTAAATTTCTAAAACGCCTGTTGATGTAACTTTTGCGCCAACACCGTCAATGCTTGCACCGTTAATTGCGTTTGCAAAATCACTTACTGTTGTGCCTGAAATCGTAACGCTTGTACCGTTAATATCAACTCCTTGACCGTTTCCTAAAGTTGGATTAGATTCTGTTCCAATAATTGCTGGCCAACTTGCAGACCATGTGTCTGAAGTAAACGTTGCATCACCACTTGTTAGTGCCGCAATATTTGAACTTGTAGTAGAACCTACTTTAACCCAAACATTGTCGGAGTTTTTGTAGTAAACATCGTTTGATGTTCTTGCTGTAACTACAGCATAATCACCTTTTGATCCAACACTAGTTTTAGGATCTCCTGTAGCAGAGTCACCTACAAGTTGAGTAACAGAGTTAAGAACTAAAGGAATCTTGTTAGTAAACTTCTGTGTTGATCTGCTCCATTCAAAAATGCCGTATAAAGAATCATTTGTATCAAACCAATATGTTCCATCTGCTGGTGAACCTGATGGTGCTGTTGAAGAACCTGTTAGTTCTCCTAAGTCTGCATCTGCTCTCACAACATACGTTCTGTTCGCAACACCTAAGAATGAGTAAGCGGCTTGTAAACCGTATTCATTAAGTTCATTACCATGTAATGGGTTATTGCTTGAATCTGTATAAAACGTTGGATTACCAAATGTTTCTGCTAATTCTCTTTGTGATGTAATAAGGTAAGGTGTTCCAGCATTGGCTTTTAATGTACCTTGTGCTGTTCCTGTTCCTGCGCCGTTTGGCTTATTAGCGGCTGTTGCTACAATAATTAGTGGTACTGTAGATGCCGCGGAAGGCGTGTAAAAACTTTCGTCAATAACGCTAACTTCTACTCCTGGTGATGTAAGTGCCATCTTGTTACTCCTTTAAATTAGTTCTTAAACATATTTAGCCATGATAACCAAAAATGCGGTATTATATATAGCGAAAAAGGTATGGAAAAGGGCGGGTAAATACAATTATGAGCAGACCTTTATGTAAAACTTGTAATTCTAGACCGTGTGCAGTAAACTATAAGAAAGGGCGTAAGACCTATTATAGAAGTAAGTGCGAACAGTGTGTCCAAGGTCGAACACCAAGCACACCGTTGTGGTTCCAATTAGGATACCGTCAGAAAGACAAATGCGACAAGTGTGGATTTAGTAGCAAACATTCAGAACAGTTTGCAGTATATCATATAGACGGTAAACTAACAAACTGTAGACACAACAATTTAAAAACTGTATGTGCTAACTGTCAGCGTGTGTTACACAAAGAAGGATTTACTTGGAAACAAGGTGATTTAACACCCGATTTTTAAGAAACTCTACACTGTCTTTGTTTTCAATAACAGCATCAAACTCTACATTACACCATGCCCACTCTGAAATGTGTACATTAGGGTATTGTTCTTCCATTTTATGTGCAACTACAATATTCTTAGCACCCTTGTTACTATTAATTTGACGCATTTGATGTTGTGCAGTAGTCCACCATTCAGGATCATCACCACGCTTCACACGCCATAATTCTCCGCCAATACTTTTGATCATGTTTGCTTCATTTTCAAAACGTACATCTGGAATAACAAATTTACCTGTAGGATTATCAAGCAGTCTCTTTTTAACTAGACTTACCCATATACCGTCATAAAATCCATTACGCATACAGTCTGTTCCAAACAGTTGTAGCACTAATCTTGGTGTAACAGGATTACCTGTTTCTGTACTCCAATAAGGATCTACTTTTTCACGCCATTCACGCGATTCGGGTGTATTACCTTCAAGCATTTCACGATCCCAGCCAAATACACTAGCAACACCGTCTTTGAGTTTGTCAGCAAATGAAATTTTAGTAAAACCTTGGTGCTCTACCAAGAAGTCAGCAACAGTGCCTTTACCTGAGCCGATGAGTCCACAAATACCAATTATCATAAAAGATCCTTTCGAAGTATCCTTTAATTGTATAGTCATTGATGTGGAAAGTCAAGTAGAATTTAGCCAATAACAAACGATAATGGTTTAGATCCATCAACGTAGTTTGCCAAATCCATTTCCAGTTTCTCCATTTCGGCCTGGGCATCTGCTTTAAGTGCATCACCATTCAGTGAAGTACCGCCCTGTGGTGTAGAAATTGTAGCGAATTTTGAACGTGCTTCGCCTAGCATATATTTACATACTGCAAGTGTGTAATCTTTTAACCATTGTCCTGCATAAGGATCACTTAATAAATTAAAGTCTGGACGATAGTTGTAAGTTTGCATTAAGATTTGTTCGTCTGTTCTAGGACGTTGCATAATAGTAAGTTTTTTACTTACAGGCTCGTATTTGAAGTTAATAAAACTACCAAACATTCTGCCTACTAGTTCTTGATAGCCAGCAAAAGCATAATAAGTTGAAAGGCCGCCCATCTGTGTTGAACTCAACAAATATGTATTTGAATAGGCTAAGTTGAAAGGTTCAAATAATGTTCCGCCGTCACCGCCGCCTGAGCGAGAACCAATTGAGCGTCTAAAAACTTCTCTAACATCAATAACTTCATTTGGAAGAATATAATCATTAGTGTCTTCTTGTAGTTCAAGTATCATGTAAGATTCTTCAACAGCATTTTCTGCACGTTGTCTATATTTGCCAAGTGATTTTTCAAGTGCCACTTCATAGTGATTAGGATCAAGTTCGACATCAATCATGCCGTCGCCTAGTAGCGTACGAACGTAATTAAACACTGACTGCTTCTTATTTTCTAAATCGTTACTCATATTAGTTTCCTGTGTTACTTCTATTTATTCAATAAATACTATTACTATGCCCAGACTCAGTTTATACAGACCAGAAAAATCAGCGGACTATCGCTTTATAGATAAGAACGTTTATGAATCGTTTCAAGTTGGCGGGACCGACATATTTGTACACAAGTACGAAGGTCCTGTTGATCCAGGTGTTAATGCAAGCACACCTAGCCAACCATACGGAACAAACGATATACCTGAAACTAAAATACAAGATTTGTTGTTTTTAGAAAACAGAGATCGTAAGTATTCAGATGATGTTTACACTATTAGAGGAATATATAACGTACAAGATTTAGACTTTGATCTAAGCCAGTTTGGTATGTTTTTACAAAACGACACTATCTTTATAACATTCCATATGAATAGCAGTGTAGAAAACTTGGGCAGAAAATTAATGAGCGGAGATGTACTAGAACTTCCGCATTTGAAAGACGATTATGCACTTAATGACTACCAAGTATCACTAAAACGTTTTTATGTTATTGAAGACATAAGTCGTCCTAGTGAAGGATTTTCACAGACATGGTATCCTCACTTGCTTAGAGCAAAGTGTAAACCAATACTTGATAGCCAAGAGTTTAAAGAAATTTTTGATAAAGATTCAGGAGAAGGTACAGGGTCAACAATACGTGATGTGCTTTCAACATACGAAAAAGAAATGCAAATTAACGAAGCAGTTCTTAATCAAGCAAACGAAGATATTACAGGCGATCCTAATCAACCTGTTATTAGTGGGTATGACACAAAACAATACTTTGTAGTACCAACTGATGCAGAAGGAAATGTAGATATTAATGATGACGGATCTAGCAGGCCAACACTAAAAACACCAACACAAAACTTTTACGTTGGATATCTTACAGATGACGGAGTTCCGCCAAATGGTGCATTGTATGGATTTGGTGCTCAATTTCCCCAAGCGGCAAGCGAAGGAGAATTCTATTTGAGAACAGATTACTTGCCAAATAGATTATTTAGATATAATGGGAGTAGATGGGTGAAAGTAGAAGATGGTGTTAGAGTAGAACCAATGACTAGCGATAATGCTAAATCACAACTTGGAACATTTGTAAATAACACAAACACAAATACTATTAATAACAAAGAAGTTACTGAGCGTCAGGCATTATCTCAAGTACTTAAACCTAAGGCAGACAACTAATGCAACATTTTTATGATGGACAAATAAGACGTTTTGTAACACAGTTTATTCGTGTAATGAGTAACTTTAGTTACAAAGATTCAGCGGGCACATTGCGTAAAATTCCTACAAGTTATGGTAATCTTACAAGACAGGTTGCACATATTATTAGAGATAACTCAGAAAATAAAGTTATTAGTGCACCACGTATTAGTTGCTATATTACAGGATTAGAATATGCACGTGACAGAGTACAGAACCCAACACACGTTAGTAAAGTACATCTACGTGAGAGAGATTATGACGAAGCAACTGGTGAATACTTACAAAGTCAAGGACCTGGCTATACTATAGAACGTATTATGCCGGTGCCTTTTAATTTGCAAATGAAATGCGACATATGGTCAACAAACACAGATCAAAAATTGCAAATTATGGAACAAATGCTTGTGTTGTTTAATCCTAGTTTAGAAATTCAAAGCACAGCAAACTATGTTGATTGGACTAGTTTAAGTTTAATTGAACTAGCAAGTGTAAACTATTCTACCCGTGCTATACCACAAGGTGTTGATACAGAAATTGATATTGGCGAACTTACATTTACAATGCCTATATGGATTACACCGCCAGCAAAAGTTAAACAACTCGGTGTTATTGAAAAAATTATTATGAGTGTATTTGACGAATCTGGTTCAATAGCAGACGGTATTATTGATTCAGCAAGTCCTATTGCAGTTACAACAGTGTCTCCAGGAAACTTTGATTTGCTTATTCTAAATAACACAGCAAGACTACTTGGTGGTAGCGAAGGACTTAAAGAACCTACTCCAGGCGAGTTTGCAAGATCAGGTGAGCCTATTAGTTGGTACAAATTATTAGATCAGTATCCAGGAAAATTTAGAGCAGGATTATCAACTGTGCGTTTACAAAAAAGTGACGGTAACGAAATAGTTGCAACAGCAAGCGTTAATCCTACTGACGACACAGAAATGGTGTTAAGTTTTGATAGTGATACTATACCTGAAAACACAATCTTAACTGATAGCATAAACAGTAGAGGTACTGTTGATGCAATTATTGATCCACTTAGTTTTAATCCTGATTCAAACAACCTAGCACAAGGTACACGTTATTTAATTTTAAATGATATACATGCACACGTTAAAAACGATAGCAGTGATGCAAACATGAATGCTTGGCAAAACGCAGACGGTAGTCTATTAATTGCTAGTGCTAATGATATTATTACATGGAATGGCACAAATTGGGAAATTACATTTGATTCAGGATCAAATGATGAACGTGCCGATTCTAGCCAAGCACAACACCCTGTCTACATAACTAATACATATACAGGCGTACAGTACAAGTACACAAATGATACTGGCGCATGGTTAAAAAGTTATGAAGGTGAATACGGCAGGGATAAATGGCGACTAGTACTTTAAAAGATAAAAATATAGTTTGTAGTGGAGCATTATTTTATGCTCGTAATACCAAACGATTTCTTTTCTTAGAACGTACTAAAACCAAAACTGCCGGCCAATGGGGACTTGTTGGCGGTATGGCCGAAGGTGATGAAACGCCATGGAAGGCGCTTGAGCGAGAAATATCAGAAGAAGTAGGTAAAACTCCACCAATCAAAAAAGTAATACCATTAGAAATGTTTACTTCAAACGATTCAAAGTTTTTCTTTCATACATATTTGGCTATTGTGGATAATGAATTTATTCCTACACTTAATCATGAACACAGTGGTTATGCTTGGACTAACGTAAACTGTTGGCCTAAACCACTACACGTAGGATTGCGTAATACACTCCAGAACAAAGCAATTAAAGATAAATTACAAACTGTATTGGACTTATTAGTTTAAGGAAAGGATTACTATGTTAACTGAACAACAAATACTTGCATTATATGACATACTACAACTTCACGCACAATTAAAAGGAGTCGAAACTCCTAAAGAAGTTCAAGAATGGTTAGATAAATTAGTTGAATCTGCTAATGGTAACAGTTTTAAATAGTCTAGTACCTAATTACTATATATCCGTTTTGACCGTTGCTTAAATCAGAAGTCGCGCCACCGCCAATACTTCCTGGATAATCACTATCACTTGTTCCTTGTGATGCTAGACTTTGTCTGTTTCCGGTATAACTTGCTCCACTTACATTAGTCCAACCACCGCGTGTTCCACTTCCGCTAGTAATAGCATGTACATAGCCTGATCCGCCACCTCCGCCACCGGAGTTTGTTCCCGACGGGTAGTGTGTTCCACCACCACCACCATAGTATCCGGAGCCGCCGCCTGCGCCGTTAGTACCACCGCTACCTGCAGATCTGCCACCATTTGGAAAAGCATTTGTATAATCGTATTTGTTATTTCCGCCGCCCCAGCCACCTTGTAATTGTCCCGAAGCAACTGGGTCTGCTCCGCCAGCATCGTTTCTAATAACTCCGCCAGTATTAAGGCCGCCTGCTGTTTGTGTACCACCTAGGCCTCTATTAGAAGCAGATCCAGCATCTTGGCCGTTTGCTCCACCGCCGGCACCGCCTTCTCTGCCACCTTCATTGGAGTTACCGCCTCCGCCACCGCCGGCAATTACTAGTGAATTACTAAAACTTACTGAATTGTTAACAAACACACCTGAATAGCCACCACCACCACATGCATCCGACCCAGTCCCATTGCCACCTTGTCCTACTTGTATTGCAAAAGTATGACTTGATCCTGCTGATTTTCTAAATATTGATGTACTAAATCCGCCAGCGCCGCCGTTGGCGTTTTCTCTTCCGCCGCCTGCTCCCCATGTTTTGATTTGTACATCGGTAACCGCTGATGGAATAGTGAAACTTGTAGTTGATCCTGTGTAACTGAATGTTTGTGTGACAGGTGCTTTAACTTCAATAGAAAATGTTCTATCTTCATCCTGTCCATTACTTGTCGCTCTAACGGTAAATGTACTAGTAGTATCACTTCCTACAGCATTTGGAGTACCCGATAATGAGCCGTTGCTTGATAGACTTAAACCACTAGGCAGTGAACCCGAAGCAAGAGTGTAAGTAACTGAACCTCCGTCAGGATCAGATGCAACTACACTTTGGCTAAAATTACTTCTTGAAACATCATAGACTGTTGCTAACAACCCTGCACTAGTAGACCATACTGGATCTCTATCAATAGTTCCTGCAGGTTCAAGCACCGCCGACAACCCCGATGGATTAACAACTTTCACATTATAACTTGCGCCGCCAACAAAATTTGCCACACTTGCATTGGTAGCCGCAGTAAGTTCTCCTGAATTTACAAATGTTGTACCAAGTGCTCTTGAACTATTGCTTACACCAGCACCCTCAATATAAACTATTGATCCTGATTTAAAATTTGATCCAAGAATTGTAATAGTTGAATCAGTATCTTCGTTGATCGTGCCTGTTTGATTACTTACAGTAGGCGGAGCATCAATGCCAGCCCAGCCTGTTGAATTATACTGTTCTAAAAAACCTAAATCGGTGTTGTATCGAAGTTGTCCAAGTTCAGTACCTGCACGTTCTGCTGTTGTACCTACAGGAATTATAATAGAATCAGTGCCGCCGAATTTGGTATTTTTATTTTTACTTTGTGAATAGTTTGCCATCTTATACCTCTGCTAGTTTCCATCCATAAGTCGAACCTGTGTAAATCAGTTGGAATGCTGAATCGTCAGTATCTACTGTCAAATCTGCCGCATCGCCAACGATACTTTCACCATTTCGACCTATTGTTAAATTGTTTGTTGCAAAACTTGACGCAAGATCCATAATTCTTACATTATCACCTACTGTAGGACTTGCTGGAAGTGTGACAGTTACTACGCCTCCGCTTGTGTCTACAAACAGTCTGTCATTGTTCATTGCAGTATAAGGAGAATCACTAGTTGTTATAGTTGCCCACGGATTACCGCCACCTAGTCCACTCCATTGACTATTTGCATAACCTTCAAACATGTTAAGATCAGTATTGTATCTAATGTAACCATCGTTTGGCGAACCCGGTCTATCTGCTGTAGTCCCTGTTGGCACATACAAGTATTCTTTACCTAATTGTGCAATTTGATTACCATTGATATCAAAGTCAATAGTATCAGTATTTGAACCTGATCCTATTACCTCTACTTTTGATTGTGTAGGTGCTGTACCAGCAACAATAGTGCCCTGTGTTGAACTTAATGTATTAATTTGTGCGTCAACATAAGTTTTTGTTGCACGTTCAGTTGGAACAGCCGCGTCTGAATTATCAGCAAAAGTACCATCTGTACTAAACTCGCCAATCGTTGCACAAA
>Ga0213865_10002429_pt1 | contig 11727 bp, 7 predicted proteins | sample PICome_6_FD_160100 | JGI IMG/M metagenome (GOLD analysis project Ga0213865, IMG submission 160100) | Coastal seawater microbial communities near Pivers Island, North Carolina, United States - PICO282 | ecosystem: Environmental > Aquatic > Marine > Coastal | place: USA: North Carolina | collected...
TAAAAGATTAGTTAATCAAAAACTAAACGTTTGTAAAAATAAAATACATTGTATAGGATTTATTCATGGCTTTATTCGCAGGCGCACTTATAGTTCTAGCAGTAATATTTGGACCGTCTTTGTGGGTAAAGTTTGTCATGAGCAGATACTCATCGCAGATACCTGAAATTTCTGGTACCGGTGGTGAACTTGCAAAACATTTAATTAAGAGATTTTCTTTAAAAGATGTAGAGGTCGAGATAACTGAGCAAGGTGATCATTATGATCCAATTGAAAAAAAAGTTAGGCTCATGCAAGAGAACTACGATTCTAATTCTTTAACAGCGGTTGCGATTGCAGCTCATGAGGTTGGTCATGCGATTCAAGATCAGCAAGGTGATAAACGCCTAGCTACAAGAACAAAAATGATTCCTATTGCTAATATGGTAGCTCGCTGGAGTGTTGCTATTATTTCTTTATCTCCTCTAGTAGCTATTATCATGCGTCATCCAATGCCATTTTCTGTATTGCTTTTTTTGGGACTATCGGGCTTTATTGCTCGTATGATGATTCATGCAGTAACTCTGCCAATAGAATTTGATGCAAGCTTTTCGAAAGCACTCCCTATATTAAGAGAGGGAAACTACATATCGCAGGATAACGAAAAAGCTGTAAGTCGTATTCTTAATGCAGCAGCTCTTACTTATGTTTCTGCAGCGCTAGCTGACATTTTAAATCTTGGTCGTTGGCTCGTTATATTATCAAGACGGTAAATAATGATGAATGGTCGGTCTGAGTGGACTCGAACCACCGACCTCACCCTTATCAGTATTGTTTGTAATTCTTTTGAAGATTCTTATTCTATGTATTTTGTATCTGTATCCTGTGGTTATTAATGTTGAAAAATGTTTAAGTAGAATTTTTATTTTTATTTTAAATGTGCTGCAGCATGAATGCATATTTTCGAAGCACACTGTTTATTATCTTGTATTAAAATTTACTGGCCTCGCAGAACATACTCTTTTTAGTTAAGGATGTTAATTTATTAATTACCACTTTCACATCTTAAGCTCAAAATAGTGAACAAATAATCTTTACCTCTAAATGGTGTTCTTTTGTAAGCCCAGCTATCTGTCATAGATACCATATCTAAACACCCCTCTCCATCCAGATCGATAGGAGCCCCTCTATAGGTATATATAGAATTTTCATTTAGTGCTAAGGGTTTTTCTGGAATCCATTCTTCAGGCAATGATTCAAAAATAGCATTTCCATTATTGATAGCAATATGTGCACCATGAAGCATAGATTCAAAATCACGTGTTGAATGAAATATATCTAAATCGCCATCTCTATCAAAATCCCTAAGATAAATATTGCTTTCTCCTTGGTGACTTTCAGATCGGGATTGATTCGGAAAGTTTGTTGAAGTTACATCGGTCAAATTACCTTGACCATCACCCAATAAAATTTGGAGATACGAACCTTTATAATACGGGGAAAGCCTTGTCACTGAAACTACAATATCCACATTACCATCTCCATTAAGATCTCCAGCCGATGCATGATTTTCTGATATAAAACTATCATCTTGTACATTGGGTATCGCTTTTATTTCCCAATTTCCTATATTTTCTGTTTCATTACTAAGCAAAACAAAACCAGCCTCTGATGTTCCATTTGGCGTGCCTCCATACTGATGCCAAAATATAAAGTCATCATAATTATCATTATTTAAATCTTGCACTAAGCTTGTAAAAGGAATAGAACCAAATTTTTCCCTTATGTTTACCATATCATCACTAAAAAGAAAGCTTCCACTGCCATCATTGACATAAAGATTTCCACAAGCAAAGATATCTACATCACCATCATTATCAAAGTCACCCCCGCTTGCATCATGATTAAACATGCATACCCTACTACTATCTTGACTTTCAATTATGTTGCTCGATGCATCATGAAATACACCACTTGAATCACTTAAAAGTAATAAAGAAGGGTAATATTGTTCCCTTATAATACTTCCATTCTCATGCATCTCTGGCATACCCATAGAGCCAGAAAAAATGTCATCATATCCATCATTATTAAAATCTGCTACAACAATGCGATAGCTGAATGGGTGTAAAAATGGTTCTCTGCCTGAGTAAATATCAGGGTTTTCATACAAATTTCCTTTACCGTCATTAAGATAAATGCTTACAGGAGCATATTTCTTTTGATCACCACTTAGTTGGGCAGGAAAAATGTGCCATCCTACTACCATGTCTTCATACCCATCGTTATTAAAATCTCCCGTGCTAATGTTATGCGGATCTGAGGTGTAATGTTTGTCATTGTGGTCTATGCAATCATTGGGGGTTGGATAACAAACTCTAGCAGTGAAAGTATCGTCAATTTCAATGCCTCCAAATCCTAAGCCATTAACGGCAAAATAATCTGTTTGTGTGCCTTCTAAATTAACTACGGGCCAGTCAGGTATAAATTGAATTATTTCTTTATTTGTTGACACAGTATAACTATAATTTTTTGATGCTGCTCCGCAAGATGAGGAATTAATAGTTGAAACAGTAAAACTAAACTCTATATCATTATCAATCACTATAGGAGCGTAAAAATTAAAAGTTCTGTTATCATTAGTTGATAACCAAAAAATATCATCTGAGCTCAACGAAAAATCACATTCGTAGTTTGAAGAAAAAGTAATCTCTATTTTTTCGTAACTAGATACCTCTGATTTATATCCCGAAGCATTAATAATGATTGGGGGTGGCGTTTCAATAATTGGATTTATAGAGTCTGAGCTGCTTCCGCCACCTCCGCCACCACAACTAGCGAGGATGAATGATAAAGTGAGAGTATATATTGAGGAATTCTTCATAGGTACATATGTTTAAATTTTGAACATTCATTTAATAATATTTTTAATTTATTTATTTTTCAAGTTCCCCAATAGTTCCCCAATTTTTTTGATGAGTTGGGTGGGTGTGAGCGACTTATCGAGATAAGCTATTCTGTTGCTAAACGAAGCTCAGCCATTGTTCTTATAGGCTTCTTTCTACAAAACATCTCTATGGAAATTGGTGGGTCTGGGTGGACTCGAACCACCGACCTCACCCTTATCAGGGGTGCGCTCTAACCAAGCTGAGCTACAGACCCGTTTGAAACGGAAACGCATTTTAACTTTTAAATAAGAAAGATAAAAGAGATTAGCTCAGGTAATTTCTATAGATTTTTTTGCGATTGATAAAGACTAAAATACATATAGGACCAAGGTATAACTATCACATATTCAAAAATACCCAAAATCATGATTTGAGTAAATCCAGGATCTAATAAACTAGTGAAGATAGATGACGGTATTATCGTAATAGCTATGAATAATAAAGTTAGTCCAAATAATATGCCTCCGTGCTCATCAGTAGCTTCCCATGAAAGTTTTAATGAATCCAAAACTCCCTTGTTTTCCATCATCATAAATGAAGGGAAAAGTGCTAATCTTGCACCGACATAAACTCCTGGGAGAATTAATAGCAGTAAGCCAAAGAATACGGCGATTACGCAGAGAATATATGCTCCAAATAAAGGAAAAAACTTTTTAAAGCCAATAAATAAAGCAGTCATTGGATCTAGAGAGTAGCCAGAAGTCTTTGAATCAAAAGCAGCAATAAGACCACCAACAAAAGATACGCTAGCTAAAGTACCCAATAATCCTAATATAGCAATGTATATTCCATTTGAGGCTGCAAATTCAACAAGATCTTCAGGATTTTCTAGCATAGCGTCACTTCCTAGGGGCGTAATCAGCTGCGCTGTAACAATTTCAATCGCTAATATTGGTGCAGCTAATAGAGCAAAATATTGCCAGTGATTTAAATAGAAATTCCAAGCATCTTTAAATTGATTCATGTTTGTAACCATAAATTGATTAGTTGGTCTATTGTAAAGTATTATCTAAATTATGAAAAATTTATTGCCAAAAAACGTTGCAATCTTATTACTAATAGCTAGCTGCTCTAATGAACCTTCAGAAATTTCTTATCCAACAACAAAAAAGATAGATTTCGTTGAAACTATCCATGGATATGAAATAGAAGACCAATACAGATGGCTTGAAGACTTCACAAGCGAAGAATCAAAAGAATGGATTGATATACAAAATATGTTTACAAAGAAATTTATTGGTAATAATAAATTTAAAAAATCAATCTCAAAAAATCTGAGTGGTATATGGGAAACAGAATCAATAAGTATTCCATATAAAAAAAAGGGGAAAACTTTTTACTATTTTAATGATGGAACCTGGCAGCAAAGCAAGCTCATGATAAAAGACTGTGAGGATTGTGAGGCTAGAGTACTTTTAGATCCTAATACCCTATCATCTGATGGCACTGTATCACTTGGAGGTACCAGTGTAAGCAATGATGCCTCACTACTTGCATATTCTATTTCAGATGGTGGGTCTGATTGGAGAGTATGGAAAGTTATTGATATTGAAACAGGTGAGCATCTGCCAGATACAATCGAATGGGCTAAATTTTCTGGAGCTACATGGGAAAACGATGACTCTGGATTTTACTATCAAAAATATGATGAGCCTGAAGATGAGCTTTTAAAAGATATTAATACTGCACCTAAATTAATGTTTCATAAGCTTGGGACCCCTCAATCTGAAGACAAGATTATTTATGAAGATCCAGATAAGCCAAGATGGGGATGGGGTATAAGTGTTGTTGAGGAATCAGATATCAAATTTCTATCAATTTCAAACGGTACAGATGAAAGAAATAGACTTTATGTCCAATTAAAAAAAGGCGAAGAATTTATTCCTCTTATAGATGAATTAATTGGGGCCTATCAATATTTAGATAATAAAGATGATATTTATTGGTTTTATTCAACAGAAGGAGCAAAAAATGGAAAGGTTGTTTCATTACAGATAAAGAATGGTTCATTTGTATGGAGTGATCTAATCTCTGAAGATATAAATTCAATAAGGAGCGTTAATTTTATCAATGATAGTATTGCTGTTAACTATCTAATTGATACATTCTCTGAAGTTAGATTTTTTTCTTTAGATGGCTCTTATTTGAATAAGTTATCAATACCTAATCAGGGAACCATAGCCGGTTTTGATGGTGAACTTGAAGATACCTCTTCATTCTTTTCTTTCACAAGCTTTGTTACTCCAAGAAGAATTTATGAAATTGATTTAACAACTATGAAAACAAAAATTTTTTGGCAAGAAAGTATGGAGGGGTATAGGTCAGAAGATTATGTTTCAGATTTTAAATTCTACAGCTCAAAAGATGGCACCAAAATCCCAATTCACATAAGTTACAAAAAATCTTTAAATATAAACGAAGATACCCCGTTACTAATATATGGTTATGGGGGTTTTAATATTTCTATTCTTCCCGGGTTTAGTAAGAGATTTTTATCATGGATGAATCAAGGCGGTGTTGTTGCAGTTGCAAATCTTAGAGGCGGTGGGGAGTATGGTAATGCATGGCACGAAAATGGTATGTTAAATAATAAACAAAACGTCTTCGATGATTTTGCATATGCTGCAAAATTTCTTCATTCTGAAAATATCGGATCACCTGGCACAACTGCAATTCAAGGCGGCTCTAATGGCGGCTTGTTAGTTGCAGCTACGATGCTACAAAATCCAAATCTATTTAAAGTAGCTATCCCTCAAGTTGGCGTATTAGATATGTTAAGGTTTCATAAATTTACAATTGGCTGGGCTTGGGAAAGTGACTATGGCTCGCCTGATGATAAAGATGGTTTTGAAAATTTACTTGCATTCTCGCCATTGCATAATATTCAAAAGGGTGAGTGCTATCCCACTACTCTAATTACAACTGCAGAAAGAGATGATCGAGTTGTCCCTTCTCATTCATTTAAATTTGCTGCAAAGCTTCAAGAGTATCAGGGATGTAAAAACCCCATTCTTCTTAGAACTGAAGGAAGAGCTGGTCATGGCGCAGGAACACCAAAAGATAAACAGATTAATCAGATTGCTGAAATTTATGGATATGCTCTATCTGTAATTAATGAGTAATTATTGAATGTCTAGCAATTCAATATCAAAAACCAGTATTGAGTTTGAGGGTATGCTTGGCCTGCCCTCATCTCCGTATGCCATGCTTGGATCAATATATACTCGCCATTTATCATTTACCTTCATTAAAGAAATAGCTTTTTGGCAACCCTCAATAAGTCCTGATAATTGAATAGTTAGGGGCTCATTAGACTTAACAGAGCTCCAAAAAACAGTACCGTCTGTAAGAGTTCCATGAAAATGGGCTGTGATAGTGTCTGAAAGCTCAGGAGATTTTGAGTTGATGTCTCCAGAATTCAAGACGACATAATGAAGTCCTTTTTCAATAACATTAATTCCTTCTTGTGCTTGATTCTCAATGAAGAATTTCATGTTAGCTATTTGTTTGACATTTGGACTGTCTTGAACACAGCCAGTTAAAACAATAAGAGACATTACTAATGTAAAAAATCTTTTCATTATGTAATTTTAATTTTTAAAAATTTTCGTTTGCCAACTTGATAAATTGCCTCCGATCCTTTTTCAATTTCTAATTTAACATCTGAAACTTTTTTAGAGTTTATCTTAACTCCGCCTTGTTTTATAAGTCTCATTGCCTCGGAAGTGCTTGCAGTCATTTCTGCATTCTTTAGCATATTTGTTAGTAGAATCGATTTATTTTCTATCTGTAAACTTACTTCTTTTATATCATCAGGTAAGGTTCCTTTTTGAAACCTTTGTAAGAAAGCCTCTTTACATTTAGCCCCCTCGCCTGCTTTATGGAATCTATCGACCAACTCTTCAGCAAGAATAAATTTAATATCTCTAGGATTTTTGCCGCCCTCAACCTCTTTCTTTAAATTAGTGATTTCTTTTTCAGATATAAAACTCAGTAATTCAAACCAACGCCACATTAATTCATCTGAGATAGACATTATTTTTCCAAACATTTCATCAGCTTTCTCATCAATACCAATAAAATTATTCAAAGATTTTGACATTTTATTTGTGCCGTCGAGACCTTCAAGTATTGGAACAGTTAAAACAACCTGGGGTTCTTGATCATAGGATCTTTGTAATTCTCTCCCAACCAAGAGATTAAATTTCTGATCAGTACCACCACACTCAATATCAGCATTTAAAGCTACAGAATCATATCCCTGAACTAATGGATATAAGAATTCATGAACAGCTATGCTTTGGTTGGCGTTATAACGTTTATTAAAGTCATCCCTTTCAAGCATTCTTGCTACGTTGTATTTAGAAGCAAGGCCTATTAGACCAGCAGCCCCCAACTTATTGCACCACTCTGAATTAAATCTGACCTCTGTTAACTCTTTCTTTAGAATCTTGAAAACTTGTTTTTCATAAGTTTTAGCATTTTCTTTTAATTCTTTTTCATCAAGGGTTGGCCTAGTTTTATTTTTTCCAGAGGGATCGCCTATTTGACCAGTAAAATCCCCAATTAGAAAAATGACTTTGTGCCCTAAATCTTGAAAGTGTCTTAGTTTATTAAGTAAGACTGTGTGGCCAAAATGAAGATCAGGAGCAGTTGGATCAAATCCTGCTTTGACGATGAGCTGCTTTCCTGATTCTAATTTCTTTTTTAAATCAGATTCGGTCAGTATCTCATCTGTTCCTCTTTTTATGATAGCTAGATCTTCTTGCATATGCCTATGATAGTATTTTTCAACAATTAATAGAATGAGTAAGTTGCTACTTAATGCTATAAGATTAAAATAGTCTCTATGTCTTTGTCTGATAGTAAATTTATTTCTGAATCAAAATTACTTCCTGAGCTAATACAAGATACTGATTTCTTGAATAATTCCGAAATTTCTGAAAATGCTGAAAAAATAATTAATGCCTGCAGACAAAATAAAAAGGAAAGAACCAAGCTAGATGCATTCTTAAGTGAGTATGGCCTAGATAATCAGGAGGGTGTGGCGCTGATGTGCCTCGCCGAATCAATTTTAAGAATCCCAGACAGCAAAACAAGAGATTTAATAATCTCAGAAAGATTGTCAGAAGGAAGATGGATTGAGCATCTTAATAAGGCTGATAGTTTATTTGTGAATGCCTCAACATGGGGGCTTTTACTTGCAGGCAAGGTTGTTAAAACTCCTCTCGAATGGTCACAGAACCCTAATAAATTTTTAAGATCTATTGTTTCTAAATCTGGAGAGTTTCCAATTAGAAATGCTGTCATTGCAGCTATGCATATTCTTAGTCAAGAGTTTGTTATGGGGAGAGACTTTAAAGATGTAAACAAAATACCAGGCATTGAAGAATCAATCTATTCCTTTGATATGTTAGGAGAGGCAGCAAGAAATCAAGAGCAGGCAAATATTTACTTTGAGTCATATGAGAATGCCATCCTAGAAGTGGGAAAAATTAATCTTATAAAAAATAAAAATAATGGTGTTTCTATAAAAATTTCTGCCTTATGCCCAAGCTATGAGATGAGAAAATATGAAGATATTAAATTAAATCTTGTGCCCAAGCTTATTGCTCTAACTGAGCTTGGTATGTCTAAGGATGTTGAAATAACGATAGATGCAGAAGAGCAAGATAGACTAGGTATAAGCCTTGAAATAATTAAAATTATGGCAGAGTCCAATAAAATTAAAGATTGGCCAGGCTTTGGGATTGCATTGCAGGCGTATGGCAAAAGATCATTGAATGCAATCGAGTGGATCAAAGGTTTAATTAATAACAGAGCTTCGATGCACTTAAGGCTTGTTAAGGGGGCCTATTGGGATTATGAAATCAAACATGCTCAAGTATCTGGATATGAGGACTATCCAGTTTTTACAAAAAAATCCATCACAGATTTGTCTTATTTAGCATGCGCTAAAAAAATTTTTGAGATTGATTCAATTTACCCAAAATTTGCTACTCACAATGCTCATACATTATCAGCAATAGATTACTTAGGTACAAATAAAAATTATGAGTTTCAAAGACTTTTTGGTATGGGTGAGCTTCTCTATAAATGTGCAGAAAAAGTTTTAGAAAACAAGCAACCTACATCTATATATGCTCCAATTGGAAGGTATAAGGATTTGCTGCCTTATCTTGTAAGAAGACTTCTTGAAAATGGTGCTAATAGCTCTTTTATCAATAGACTTCTCGATCCGGAAACTGATGCTGCATGGTTGGCATCTGGACCTCATAAAAAAATTGAAAATGAAAGGAAAGATATCCCCCTTCCATGTAATATATTCAGCAATAGAAATAATTCAAGAGGTATAGATATATCTGAGATGGATAATCTAGAAACTATAAGAACACAAATAAGTAAATACAAAAATAAATCTATTGATGCTGTTTCTATTTATAACAACAGAAATGCAGAGGGAGGTAAGAAGCAAGAAGTTTTATCACTCGCAAATGGTAATAAAATCGGAACAGTAACATTTGACGACCCTGAGCAACTTACAAAATCACTTGAGACGAACAATAATTTCAATTGGGCCAAACTTAATGTTAAGGAGAGAGCCAAAATATTAATAGCTATATCTGATGATCTAGAATTAAATCCTTATCAGTTAATTTATTATCTGATGAATGAAGCTGGCAAAACTATTCAGAATGCTATAGATGAAATTAGAGAAGCTGTAGATTTTTTAAGATATTACTCAAAACAAATGATTAATATTGAAGAAAAAGATAGGAAACTCGAAGGGCCCACTGGAGAAGAAAATATTCTTTCATACGAAGCAAAAGGTCACTTTATTTGCATTAGTCCTTGGAACTTTCCTGTTGCAATCCTAATTGGTCAAATTAGCGCCGCCTTGATAACTGGGAATAAAGTTACAGTGAAGCCATCTGAACATACTTCAATATTAGGCTATATAGTAGCCTCTACTTTCCATAAAAATGGTGTGCCAACTGATGCTTTGGAATTAGTTTTAGGAGATGGTGTTTATGGAGATGCGTTATCAAAATTAAATAATATTAATGGCGTTGCTTTCACAGGGTCTCTAGCAACAGCAAAAAAAATTCAAAATAATTTAAATGATAATCAAAATGAAATCTTGCCCCTTATTGCTGAAACAGGTGGCATTAATGCAATGATTGTTGATTCAAGTGCCCTTCTTGAGCAAGCAACCGATGATATTGTTAGATCAGCATTTGATAGCGCAGGTCAAAGATGTTCAGCCCTAAGAGTATTGTGTATTCAAGATGATATTTATGATGATTTATTAGAAATGGTTAAAGGTAATATGCGGGAATTGAAAATCGGTAACCCTGAAGAATTAGATACTGATATTGGTCCTATAATTAATAAGGCTGCAAAAAATAAACTTGATGCTTATATAAAAAATAAAGCTAAGTCTGGCTTACAATTATATCAATCTAATACAAAAATAATTGAGCAATATATTTCACCGACAGTAATTGAGATTAATACATTAAGAGATTTAGATGAAGAGCAGTTCGGGCCAATACTTCATGTATTGAAATTTAAATCATCAGAGATTGATGATTTAATTAAAGATATTAATAATACCGGTTATGGCCTAACCATGGGTATTCATACAAGAATCGAATCTAGGGCAGATTTATTTAGCCAAAATTGCAATGTTGGTAATGTATATATAAACAGAGATATTGTTGGTGCAGTTGTTGGATCTCAGCCTTTTGGTGGCCGCGGTTTGTCCGGAAGCGGTTATAAGGCCGGAGGGCCAAATTATTTAATACAGTTTTTAAATGAAAAGGTTATATCTAAGAATTCAGTGGCCTTTGGTGGCAATGCAGAATTGCTCAATATTCAAGAAGGCTAATGGTTGGTTTTAAAAAAGTTCCTACAAAGGCTATTTTATTAACTTTTTTAATATCAATTTCTTTAATCCTGTTATTGTATGTTGATTTTTCGACTAATGAATCTCTTCCAATAGAAATAATTGAAACGAGTGAAAACTTCGAAGATTCAACCTCTGATGTCTTAAGTTATCAAATTCATGAGGTTAAGGATGGAGAAAATTTATCAATCATATTTGAAGATTTTAAAGTCCCTTTAAATACTGCATATAGGATTTTTAGATTAGATGAAAAAAAACTTCTTTCTAAAATAAGACCCGGCGATAAAATGAGATTTATCTATCGTGGTGAAGAAATAACTTCCATCGAGATTGCTAAAGATCCTATCAACTCATTATTAATTGATCTAAATAGTGGCATATCCATAAAAGAGATAAATAAAGAAATTGAATTAATTAAATCTTTCAAAAGCGGTACTATTAAAACTTCTTTTTATGAGGCTGCTCAAGATGCTGATATTCCTGATAGCATCATAATGGATTTTGCATATATTTTTGGATGGGATGTGGATTTTGTTTTTGATATACGAGAAGGTGACTCATTTTTCTTGATATATGAAACACCATTCTCAGACGGAGAAAAGATTAAAAATGGGGATATAGTTGTTGCCAAATTTATCAATAATGGGAAGGTCTATAAAGCTAATAGATTTTTTACAGATATCAATAAAAAAGAGTTTTTTGATGATGAGGGAAATAACTTACAAAAGGCTTTTTTAAGGGCTCCTCTTGATTTTGCGTATATCAGCTCACATTTCAATCCCAATAGAATGCATCCAGTTCTGCATACAATAAGAGCTCACAACGGGACTGATTATGCAGCTCAAAGAGGTTCGCCAGTAAGAACAACTGGAAACGGAACGATAAAATATG
>Ga0213865_10002430_pt1 | contig 11725 bp, 19 predicted proteins | sample PICome_6_FD_160100 | JGI IMG/M metagenome (GOLD analysis project Ga0213865, IMG submission 160100) | Coastal seawater microbial communities near Pivers Island, North Carolina, United States - PICO282 | ecosystem: Environmental > Aquatic > Marine > Coastal | place: USA: North Carolina...
GTTGTCGATGGAGCTACCTTCAAGGATGGTTTACTAGTCATTGATCTGAGAGTCGAACTTCCAAAGGAGAAGCGTCCCCGTCTTATTGAAATCAAATAATTCGGAGGCACCGAATGAGAAAATACGCATTTTTTGCATTGTGTTTTCTCTCTTCAATCGCAACTGCTGGAGAAATGGAAGAAGTGAAGGTTGTAGCAAGACCTTTTAGAGTCATGTTAGAAAATATTTCGCTTCACCACAAATATAATCCAATTACAAATCGTTGGTATTATGTTGCGCCACAGGCACAAGATGAAAAGGGAGATAGGAAAGAGGGCGAATAGCCCTCTTTTTTGAACTATGGCATATTCAGAGAAAGTATTAGATCACTATGAGAACCCTCGCAATGTGGGTAAGTTTGACAGAGAAGACGAAAACGTCGGCACCGGTATGGTGGGTGCACCTGCTTGTGGCGATGTTATGCAACTTCAAATTAAAGTGAAAGACGGCATCATTCAAGATGCTCGATTCAAAACATATGGTTGTGGGTCTGCGATTGCATCTTCCTCTTTGCTCACTGAATGGGTAAAGGGTAAGAGTCTAGATGAAGCAGCATCTATTAAAAACACAGATATCTCGAAAGAACTTTCACTCCCCCCAGTTAAAATACACTGCAGCGTTTTAGCAGAAGACGCGATCAAAGCGGCAGTGACCGACTACAGGAAAAAGTTGAATTTTGAGTAATAATTTTGTATGATGGTTGAATGAAATTTTATACGAATGTAACGAAATACGGCAATGACATTCTCTACCGTGGATATGAAAACGGAAAGAGAGTTGAAGAAAAAATCCACTACAAACCTACCCTATACGAATACAACCGCAACGGAGAATATCGAACCCTTCATGGAGTTCCGGTCAGTCCTACCCTCCATGGTTCGATGAGTAAGGCACGAAAGTCTATCCAAGAAAGTCAGGACATATCGAACGTTCAGATCTACGGTCAGACAAATTTCGTAACGCAATTCATTTCGGATCGATTCCCATACGAGATTCGGTTCGATAAAGACCTAATCAATATTGCGACGATCGATATTGAGGTTGCGTCTGACGCTGGGTTCCCTGAACCCGAAGACGCCGAACATCCAGTTATCTCTATTGCGATCACGAACAATCAGACAGACGTGTATTACGTCTGGGGTCTGGGCGAATACGACACAAGCAAGACCGAGCGCGAGGTCGTTTACTATCAGGCAGAAGATGAGCAGGATTTGTTGATTAAGTTCCTAGACTGGTGGGAGCGGAACTGCCCAGATATTATCACCGGTTGGAACTCACGCCTTTTCGATATACCCTACTTGGTGAATCGAATTCGTCGTGTTGTTAGTGACAATATGACCAAAAAGTTTTCGCCATGGGGCATGATTCGCGAGCGCACCAAGAGGACTGAATACGGTTCTGAGATTGCATACGATTTCGATGGAGTCGCGCAACTTGATTACCTCGAGATTTTGCAAAAGTTTACGCTGAATACCCTTGGGCGGCAAGAGTCATACAAACTCGATCATATCGCCCACGTGGTTCTCGGGCAGGAAAAACTGTCCTATGAGGAACATGGCAATCTACACACGTTGTATCGTGAAGATCACCAGAAGTTTATCGATTATAATGTTCAAGATGTTTATCTGGTCGAGGCGCTTGATGAGAAACTTGGATTGTTCTCGCTCCTATTCACGATGGCGTATCAGGCGAAGACAAACTACGGCGCGACCCTCGGAACGACTCAAATATGGGACACCGTAATCTATAACGAGTTGCTGAAAGAAAACGTTGTGATTCCTGCCGAACCTCCGGTTAATCACGACGCAGGTAAGATCATCGGAGGTTATGTCAAAGAACCATTTGTTGGTGCTCACGACTGGGTTGTCTCCTTCGACCTGAACTCTCTGTATCCAAATATCATCGTTCAATACAATATGTCTCCGGAAACGATCGCCGACGAGGGAACTAAGACCGCCAACGGTGTTTTCTATCGAAAAGATAAAGAGGGCATTATCCCGAAAGTAATTCGAAAGTTCTATGACGACCGTGTTATGATCAAAGAGCAGATGTTGGCGAAGAAACAAGAATACGAACAAACGCCAACCAAGAGACTAGAGAATGAGATATCCTCGCTAGACAATCGGCAGATGGGCATCAAGATCTTGATGAACTCACTTTATGGTGCGCTCGCCAACAAATATTTCCGATATTTCGACCAACGTATCGCAGAAGGCGTAACTCTCTCGGGGCAACGCGCAATCAAATGTGCTGAGTCAGTTGTGAATACCGAGATGAATAAACTCCTCGGGACTGATGAGGATTATGTCGTTGCAATCGACACCGACTCAGTTTATATCAACATGGCACCGATTGTTGAGAAGTTTAATCCGAAAGATCCCGTCTCATTCCTCGATAAAATCTGTGAAGAATACTTTGAAAAGAAAATTGCCGACGGATACCAGAAACTCTCCGACGAAACTAATTCGTATGAAAACCGAATGGTCATGAAGCGAGAGGTAATCGCAGACCGTGCCATTTGGATGGCGAAGAAAAGATATATCATGAATGTCTGGGATTCAGAGAAAGTTAGATATTCTGAACCGAAATTAAAAATGATGGGCATTGAAGCGATCAAGTCTTCGACACCGCAGGTCGTGCGGGATAAGTTTAAGGAAATCTTCCGCGTTATCGTAGAAGGTCAGGAGTCAGACGTCCAGAAATTTATTCGCGACTTCAAATCCGATTTCCGGAAAATGCCGCCCGAGTCTATCGCATTCCCGCGTGGTGTTTCTCAGTTAACCAAATACGAGCATCGCGAAACGCTCTATACAAAAGGCACACCGATGCATGTTCGGGCGTCTATCCTCTACAATAAACGTCTTCAAGACCTTGACCTGGAACAGAGATACGAGACGATCAAAAACGGCGAGAAAATCAAGTTCTTGTATCTCCGCCGACCGAATCCAATCAAAGAAAACGTCATCGCCTTTCCGTTGAGATTGCCACCGGAGTTTAACTTGAATTCCTATGTAGATTTTGATATGATGTTTACTAAGACATTTTTGGATCCGCTCGAACCCATCCTCGATGCAGTCGGGTGGGCGGCAGAACCACGTGCAACGTTGGAAGACTTTTTTATATGAGAGATAAAGACCTTGAATCCCAAGTCAAAGAGACTGAACTACACCGAAAATTATGGCAAAAAAGAGTTGAACTTCTGGTCAATTTAAATGCGCCAAACTCCTTGATAGAAGAGACTAAGCGAATATCTAATCTAACGCATTGGGAATACAACCTAGAATGTGTTGAACGCGAGTCATCTAGAAAAAAACAAATTTCAGAATATGCAAAAAATAACCCCTTAAAGGAATCAGTGGTAAGAGAGATCTTTAGGAGATATGATGAGTTTGTCAAAAATTCTGACCTCTTGACCGAGGATCAAAAATATCTTTATTCTTCCAGTATGGTACGATGGTGTTCGGATATCATAAGACCGTTACAAATTGAAGGTCTAAGCGAAAAGGATTTCGATATGAATTTATATGACCCCATAATACGATCGCTACAAAAGAGGTTCAATGAGGAATTCTCCGCTTGAAAAACAAAACTGGAAACTACACCAACAATAAAGTTGTAACATATGGTAAAGGCAATAAGCGAGTCAGAGGCACTAGAAGAAAAAACAAGTTATCTGATATGGAGTCCTACGCTCAAAACAAATGGGACCAAAAAGTAGACAAGTGGATAGAACAAAACTCGGATTGATGTAATTATTATGTACTCGCTGACTATTTTTAAGAATCGGTACGATAACAAAACGCACAAGTGCATGAACTTTGAATCTTGGGATGAGTTCGTGTCTTTGCTGTACAAGTTATCTGAGAAATCAGAAACTAAAGCGACCGCACCGTTGATTAGTCCGGCGATATACGAAGAAGGAACAACGAGGAGTAACAAAAATGTTAAGTTGTGGGGAAAGTGGGCAGCAGTTGATGTCGATGATATCGATATTCCAGCAGATCGACTCATTGAAGTATTGGTTGAGCGTTTTGGTCATTGGGACTTCGTTTGCTATAGCACTGCGAGTAGTACCATGGATAAACCGAAGTTTAGACTTGTATTCAACCTTATGGAGATTGTACATAGAGATAACATCGCTGGATTCTGGCACGCACTCAATACCGAACTCGGTGACATCGGAGATGCCCAGACTAAAGACCTTAGCCGTATGTACTATGTCTCTGCAAAATACGATGGTGCTTATAATTTTATTTTCCGTAATTCAGGCAATCCTGTCGATATTGATTATCTGGTCGTAAAGCACCCCTACAAAGAACGCGAGGGAAATTCATTCCTCGACCGACTTCCAGAAGAAATGCAACGGGCAGTGATCGAACACCGAAAGTCTCAAATGGATAACACGAATGTTTCATGGACGAGTTATCACGATTGCCCCTTTTTTCCGAAAAAACTCGCCATGGAGTATAAAACAATCAGTTCAGGCGGGACTGGTTGGTACCACAAGATGTACCAGATAATGGTAGCAATCGCGGGAAATGCTATCAAGAAAGGATATCCAATAACTGCAAGAGAGGTTGCGCAACTTTGCCGGCAATTTGATTCCGATAATGGAAATTGGTATGATAATCGTCCACTAGAAAAAGAAGCAGATGGCGCAATCGAATTTATTTACCGAAATGGTTAGGAGAACTATATGTCAATAATGGCAAAACTTAAAAAGAACTCGAAGGTTGTGGGTACAGCGGTGCTCACTGAATCAGAGTTTTTCACGGACAAAGAAGTGACATCAATCGATGTTCCGATGCTAAATGTGGCGTTGTCCGGTCGGGTTGATGGTGGACTTGTCTCGGGTATGACAGTCCTTGCTGGTCCATCCAAACACTTCAAAACTTCATTTGCACTTAAAATGGCGAGCGCATACCTCGACGCACATGCGGAAGCAGTCATGCTCTTTTATGATACTGAGTTCGGTTCGCCTCAGTCTTACTTCACCAACTTTGGTATCGACACCGATCGAGTCTTACACACTCCGGTCACTAACGTCGAAGAATTGAAGTTCGACCTGATCAATCAGTTAGAAAACCTTGACAAGAGCGACAAAGTAATCATTGTCATCGACTCTATCGGCAACGTTGCTTCAAAGAAAGAACTTGAAGACGCGATTAATGAGAAAGCAGTCGCAGATATGTCAAGGGCAAAGGCACTCAAGGGTCTGTTCCGAATGACGACACCATACTTGACGATGTTGGACATTCCTTTAATTGCAATTAACCATACATATAAAGAGATCGGTTTGTTTCCGAAAGATATCGTTTCAGGTGGTACGGGCATCTATTATTCTGCCGACAATATCTGGATTTTGGGTCGCCGACAAAACAAAACAGGCACGGAGGTTACAGGATATGATTTCATTGTCAACGTTGAAAAATCACGCTATGTTAAAGAAAAGTCAAAAATTCCTATCAGCGTTTCTTGGGATGGTGGTATTGAGCGTTACAGCGGTCTTTTGGATGTTGCTCTTGCTGGTGGGTTTGTTACTAAACCTAGCAACGGATGGTATCAATTGGTTGATACAGAGAGCGGAGAAGTTATCGGGTCCAAAGTTCGTCAGAAAGAAACTCTGACAAAAGAGTTTTGGTCTGACCTTCTAGAAAATCAGAGATTCCTCGACTTTGTCCGTAATCAGTATTCAATCGATCGGCGATCAGAAGTTGAACTAGAGTTTGAGGACGAATACGAATGATCAACGCTCAGGAAGATATCGATTACGAACTAATCCCTTGTGATGAGATCGAAAACGAACAGGCGTGGGATATTCGTGTCCTGCGCGGCGAATTCGTTGAGACTGTACTGCGTTTCGGAAATATCAGTTTTAATCCTGTTGACGATTGTCTCAACTTTAATTTTTTAGTAATATCGAGTCCTAATGAAGCAGCAACGACAGAAAACGAGTCGTTGCAAGTGTTCGCGGGTGACATATTACAATCAGTCTTAGAGATTGCAATTGAAAACGAATCACTAATGACTAAGGAAAATGATGAAGACTGATCTCGAACAGGTTATTATTCGAAATATTCTCAACGATGAAACTTATATGCGGAAGGTCATTCCGTTTATCAAGCGAGAATATTTCGAGGGTGTTTACAAATTAATCTTTCTAGAAATTACCAAGTTTGTCGGTAAGTACAACAAACTCCCGAGTCTCAGCACTCTACAGGTTGAGATCGAGAACAGCGATAGATTCAACGAGAACAATTATTCTGAGGCGATGGAACTATTACCATCGGTCTTTGAAAAGGTTGAAGAGAACGAGCAGTGGTTGTATGACACGACCGAGAAGTGGTGTCAAGACCGAGCGTTGCACAACGCAATTATGCAGTCGATTACGATCATCGATGGCAAGCATCCAGATCTTTCTAAGAACGCATTGCCGGATATACTCCAGAAAGCATTGAGCATTTCTTTTGATACGAATGTCGGTCACGACTATCTCGAAAACGTCGAAGAGCGATATGATTTTTATCACCGTCAGGAAGAACGTATTCCGTTTGACCTTGATTACTTCAATCGCATCACTAAGGGCGGTCTGCCAAACAAAACATTGAATATCGCGCTGGCAGGAACGGGCGTTGGTAAATCTTTGTTTATGTGTCACATGGCAGGTAACGCATTGGCGCAGGGTCGCAATGTTCTTTATATTACGATGGAGATGGCAGAGGAACGTATCGCTGAGCGAATCGACGCCAATCTTTTCAATCTGCCCATTGATCAGATTGAGAACCTATCTAAGAATATGTTTAAAGATCGGGTTAAGAATATCAGCGAAAAGACCAACGGAAAGTTGATCATCAAAGAGTATCCGACTGGACACGCGCACAGCAATCACTTTCGCGCACTCTTCGAAGAGTTGAAACTCAAAAAGAAGTTCGTTCCGGAGATCGTGTTTATTGATTACCTAAATATATGTGCGTCTTCAAGAATGAAAGGCATGGGAGGGTCAATAAACTCATACACATATGTAAAGGCGATCGCAGAAGAACTTCGAGGTTTGGCGGTCGAGTTTGATGTCCCTATCGTGTCAGCAACACAAACTACGCGATCAGGTTACTCTAACTCCGATCCAGGTCTAGAAGACACTTCTGAATCGTTCGGATTACCTGCTACTGCTGATCTTATGTTCGCTCTCGTTTCAAACGAGGAACTCGAAAAGTCTGGTCAGATTATGGTTAAGCAGTTAAAGAACCGTTACAACGATCCATCGATGCACAAAAGGTTTGTGGTTGGCGTTGATAGATCTCGAATGGTTTTGTATGATGTAGATGAATCACAACAGAATCTTACCGTAGAACCAGAGGATGATATACCAGTTTTTGACAAGACGCCTTCGGGAGATAAACTCAAAAATATAAGAATATCTTAAAGGGGAGAATCACATGGATGGAATGACACACACTATAATCGCGACAGGTCTTTTATTTGTTGCGTTCTGGGTCGGAAAGTTCCTCGGAAGGCGTGAAGGCGAGTTGTATGTTTGGGATATTATTGGTAATATATTTGATGCTGTTAAAATCGAAATCAATGAGTCTGGCGAGATGATTGTTACTGATATTGACGGCAGAGAAAAACAAGTGAAGTGAAGGAGAAAATTAGTGAATTACAAGTATCGTGAAGGCGAGTTGATCGAAGAGTTTAAGAACTACATCGATTCGACGTATCAACAACATTATGTGACCGACGGAAAGCAAACAATGGACAGCATTATTGCTAATGGTCACGGTACTGGGTTTTGTTTGGGTAATGTTGACAAGTACAAAGATCGTTATGGTAAGAAAGGCGAGACACCCGACGAGTGGAGAAAGGATTTGATCAAGGTTATGCATTACACCTTGTTTCAACTATTCATCCACGACAAAGAGCACGAGGGTGCGATCACCTCTCAATCGGCAGAACAACCATTGTTTTTGACTGAGGCGGATATCTTTTCTTCTTCTCAAATCGAAATGAACTTTGGTGAAAGGAACAGCATCGACGACGTTTCACCGAGCGAGTGGGATGCTGTTGCCGAGAAAATGAGAAAACTTTCTAAGTACGATTATCCGAGTTATCCCAATGAACTCTAATATTATTTCTTTGAGTAGTTATAGAAATTTCCAATCTGAGATTGAGTATGGTTCGATGCAAATCACCTACTCGATCGAATTGGATGGCGTGACCTATACAATGAGCGTGCAAGATGACAGATGATATTTTTGATTTCGGGTTTACTGCAGTAACCGAAGAAGAACTTGAATCGGTACAGAATCTACAGCAATCGGTCGAAGAGGCAGGTGATGTTGAAGAGCGCCTCAATAAACTGTATAATGCTATACAACCGTTGCTGAACAACCTTCGAAAAGATCCAGAGAAAGAATACATTCTTTGGCCAAATCGACTCGAACGTGTTGAGCAATTTTCTGACTATTTGGATTCAATTTACAAAGGCGAGTAACGTTTTGTTAAAATCTTATAAAACTCCACTTAGATATCCTGGAGGGAAATCGCGTGCGACTCGGTTTCTTTCCAGACACATTCCCAGCAACTTCAAAGAATATGTCGAACCATTCCTTGGTGGTGGTTCAATGGCAATTCACATCTCCAAAGAAAATCCAAAGATGCCGGTCTGGGTCAACGACAAATACTTTAATCTGTATGCGTTCTGGATTATGCTACAGACTCATGGCGACGAATTGCAACAGAAAATTATCGAGAAAAAAGATATCGCTTCTTGCTTCTTAGATCAGGAGCAGTCTCATAGAGAATTGTTCTTACAGTGTAAAGAAGAGATACAAACTGAACAAGATCCCTTTGAGGTCGCGTGGCGTTTCTTTGTATTGAATAAGTGCTCGTTCTCGGGTCTTGGTGAGTCTTCCGGATTTTCTAAGCAAGCGTCGCAATCAAATTTTTCCTACAACAACATAAAGAAACTGGAAGGATATAGTCGAATTATCAAGAATTGGGATATCACCAATCTCGACTACACCGAAATTTTGCCGGCATGTAAGCAAGAAAGTTTTGTGTTCCTCGATCCACCATACGACATCAATTCGTTTCTCTATGGAAAGAGTGGCAACATGCACAACAATTTTGATCACGATGAGTTTCGTGATGCTGCATCGTTATGCGAAGGGCAGACGATGATAACATACAACGCGAACGACAAACTCAAAGAAATGTTTTCGTCATGGAATCAACTTGAGTGGGACTTGACATACACGTTGCATTCAAGTAAGATCTATCGAAAGGATGAGAGTAATCGTCGGGAGTTGTTGTTAACCAATTATGGTTATCCTGAAGAAAAAACCTTGGAGGAATTTTATGAGAAGAACCCACATGCAACGAGTACAGATGAATCGCCGAAGCGAGATATGGAACTCTCTGAGTAAAAATGTTCGGAACGAAAATGAAGATCGACCGAGAAGCACTGAGAGAGTCGGTAAGCGATACCGTAATCGCGACACCGCTAACGCTAACACTTAATTGGGTTTTTCTGACAATCTTCATGGCACTTGATTTTGGCGCGACAGCGATCTCTTTTGGAATGACTGCCATTTTCTTTTGTGTCGCGATTGTCAGAAAATATTATGTAAGAGTTTGGTTTAAGAGTCGTCAAAAATCATGAGAACATACTTCATGATAATGGGTTATCTTAACGGTATTGTTTGTGCAATCAACATTATTTTGTGGTTGCAATTTATGACTTCGGAATTTCTTATCTTTGCATTGATTACCGGAGGATGTACCTACCTTTGTGACCTTCAACTAAAAAACGTCTCGAGATGACGCTAAACTCGCTCTGGTCCGTCTCGGTGACATCCGAGGGCGGCGTCCCGAGATGACGCTAAACTCGCTCTGGTCGGCGCACGCACCGTCTCCTGAGCACGAGAAAAACTGCTCACTTTACATACAAACACACACAAGGAGACAATTATGTCAAAAGCAAATACACCATACGAACTTAGATTCCAAATTTTCGAAGCGGCGAAACAGAGTCTTGTTGATGAATATTGGGCAGCAGATTCTCGACGCCGACTTATGTTAGAAGGAGTTGAACCTGTCGATCCAAACACTTTTCCTGATCATCCTGAGTATCCCACTTTGCAAGATGTGATGGATATAGCGAAGAGGATCAACGAGTTCGTTTCAAACGGTTAAACGGAGATTGGCGCAGTCTGGTAGCGCACCGCATTTGGGATGCGGGGGTCGAAGGTTCGAATCCTTCATCTCCGACCAATCAGGGATAGTAGCTCAGCGGTAGAGCAGTTGGCTTTTAACCAATTGGTCGATGGTTCGAATCCATCCTGTCCCACCAATTTTATTATTAAGGAATATTATGAACTTCAATCCAAAACCTAAGATTGTCATCTCTAAAGGTCAGACCCTGCCGGACGTGACATTTCGAACGAGAGTTCGGGACGAATCGATCGGCGGCGATAATCCTTATCGTTGGCAAGATATGACAACTGCTGATTACTTCTCCGGAAAGCGAGTGATCTTATTTTCACTTCCAGGAGCATTCACTCCAACTTGTTCAACATATCAACTTCCGAACTTCGAACGAATGGCACCAGAGTTTCGTGCTATGGGAATTGATGAAATCTACTGCATGTCAGTGAATGATTCGTTTGTTATGAATGCATGGGCGAAGAGTCAAAACCTTTCGAATGTAAAGGTGATTCCAGATGGTTCCGGAACCTTTACAAAGGAAGTTGGTATGTTGGTCGACAAAGACAATCTGGGTTTTGGATATCGCTCTTGGCGTTATGCGATGGTTGTCAATGATGGAACTGTCGAAGTGGTCTTGCGCGAAGCAGGAATTAACGACAACGTCGAAGACGACCCATACGAGTTTTCAACACCTGAATCTGTAATGAACTATTTGAAGAGCGGAGATGCTCAGGAGGCAACACAATGAACACACAAGAATTTTTACAACGAGTGAACGAGGGAGTGGCGACCGTCGAGTTCCGCAAGGTCGGAACCGATGAACTTCGAGTAATGCCCTGCACCCTCAACTCATCTATTGTCGGTCAAGATCTGGCGGTAACGGGAAAAGAGCAAAACGCAAACAGCGAACATCTCGTTGTTTGGTCTCTAGACAAGGATGCATGGCGTTCTTTCCGAGTGGAGACTGTCGAAAGGTGGTACGAAGGTTATCCGTCATAAAGACAACTATTACCTAAAAATAATTCAAAAAAGTTCAGATTTTTTTCTTCTAAAATCAACAACTTACAGGGGCGTAAAAACCCCTGTCAAATCAACAACTTACTGCTTTACTTTTTTACCTCCTCGTGATAGAATTCGTCTTGTAAATTGAGATAAGGAATTTAATCATGGCACGAATTATCTACCAAACAGAATGTGAACTTGAAGAGATGCGTGATTCTGGTATCGACTTCAACCAAGCGCTTCGAATCATCAAGGGTTTCATGGGTACTGAAGATACTCTTGACGCTCTCCAAGGTTTCGAGAAGCGTTACGCGAAAGCAGAGGTTGATGCTCTCGAGACTGACGACTACGGTTTCGACCATGAGTGGAGATATGAGGTCTACTCCTACAACCTTCTGGTCGAAGGTTTCTCAAAGTTGTTCGCGCCAAAGGAGGCATAATCATGATTCTGATTGAAAACATTAATGAGTTCGTGGGT
>Ga0213865_10002432_pt1 | contig 11721 bp, 9 predicted proteins | sample PICome_6_FD_160100 | JGI IMG/M metagenome (GOLD analysis project Ga0213865, IMG submission 160100) | Coastal seawater microbial communities near Pivers Island, North Carolina, United States - PICO282 | ecosystem: Environmental > Aquatic > Marine > Coastal | place: USA: North Carolina | collected...
GATTGGATGAAATTAGCGGTGCCTTTAGCCATTCTGATGTTAGGTGCTTCCTGGTATGCAATAACAAAAATAGTGTATCCCGTACATTTTGTAGCTAGTATTGAAACAAAATTACAACTTCAAAATATGCTTTCTGATTTGGGTCCTCTAGGCAGAGATGAAAAAAAAGTTTTAATCATTTTTACTTTAGCAGCTAGCGCTTGGATGTTTAGAACACTGCTTGATAATTTTGTGCCTTTATCTGGCCTCACCGATGCAGGTATTGCTATATTTGCAGCCTTGAGTTTTTTCTTAATTCCCTCTGAAAATTCTAAGACAGATCTGCTAACTTGGGAGCAAGCCAACAAACTGCCTTGGGGATTGCTAGTCTTATTTGGCGGCGGGTTATCTTTAGCTGCATCCATTGGCTCATCAGGTCTTGGAGGTTGGATTGGGCAAGGCTTAACGATTCTAGGAAATGTTCCGCCCTTGGTCCTTGTACTAGCAGTGGCTACGTTAATAATTTTCTTAACTGAAATCACCTCTAATGTTGCAACGACCTCAACATTTTTACCTGTAGTTGGAGCAGTTGCAGTTGCTCTAGGCATAGCACCTATAGCCTTAACCATCCCTGTTGTTTTGGCAGCAAGTTGCGCATTTATGCTTCCAGTTGCAACTCCTCCTAATGCAATTGTTTTTGGTTCAGGGAAATTAACCATTCCAGATATGATCAGAGCTGGATTTGCTTTAAATATTATTGGAGTCTTCTTAGTTACTGTATTTGCCTTTTATTTTGCTCCATTAATATTTTAAAAATTATGAATCTTAGAAATATTTTAATATCGCTTGTGTTGGTTTCTTCAAATGCCTTTGGGCAAGTTAGATATATTGACTATCCATCGCCCTTTCACCCCACCATTGGTAATTCAGGAATGGTTGTCTCCCAGAATCAAGCCTCTTCAGATATTGGAATAGAAATTTTAAATATGGGAGGAAATGCAATTGATGCTGCGGTAGCCGTTGGATTTTCCCTGGCAACAACACTTCCTAGGGCAGGCAATTTAGGGGGTGGAGGCTTTATGCTTGTTTATCTGAGCGATGAAAAGAAAACAATAGCAGTAGATTTTAGAAGTGCGGCACCTAAAAATCTTTCAAATAACGACTTTCTATTTTTAAAGAATAATTATGATCAAAGGAGATATGGCTATAAAGCCTCAGGTGTTCCCGGAACGGTGGCTGGACTATTACAGGCACATGATCGTTATGGGAAATTACCATTAAGAAAAATACTACAGCCTGTAATAAAACAAGCTCAAAATGGAATAAAAGTTAGCTATGATCTCAATCAAGCAATTGGCAGTGCCGATCAAATTAATCTTGATAAAGAATCTCAAAAAATCTACTATCAAAATGGTAGTCCTGTAAAAGAACATTCATTAATGAAGCGGCCTGATCTAGCTTGGACTTTTCGTGAAATAGCAAGAAATGGAGAAGAGGCTTTTTACACTGGGTCTATTGCTAAAAAGATAGTTAGAGCTATGCAACAAAATGGTGGGTATATATCTGCTGAGGACCTCAGGGATTACAAGCCTAGATTTGCAGAGCCAATTCAAACAACTTACAGAAATCACAAAGTGCTTGCTCACCCTCCTCCGGCAGGTGGTGCGGCAGTGTTGCTTGAGGGATTAAATATACTTGAGAATTTTAACACTGATCAGATGGGTCCTAACTCAGCAAGCTTTCTTCATCTTTTTGCAGAAGCACTGCAACGAGGACACATGGATCGATCTAGATACATGGGAGATCCAGAGTTTTATGATGTGCCTATTCAGAAGATCATTTCAAAAAAAAGAGCGAGCTCTTTAGCTAAAAAAATTAATATCCAAGAGGCGACTCTCCCAGAAACCTTGAATCCTGATTCCTTGTTTCAAGAAGGAGAAAATACCACCCATTACTCAATTATAGATAGAGATGGGAATGTGGTTTCTAATACCTATACCATAGGCTACTCATTTGGTTCAGGTGTAACTATTCCAGGCACTGGAATTCTCCTCGACAATCAGATGAACAATTTTGCCTATCAGCACGGAAACCCAGAGGTTATAGATAGATCTGCAAGCATTGGCAATAAATTTGAACCTGGTAAAAGGCCCATGAGCACCATGACACCCATAATAGTCTTTGATGAAAATAATCAGTTAAAACTCATCACAGGATCCCCTGGAGGCGCATTAATACCTGCTGCTGTATTGAGAGTTGTCACTGGGGTCATAGATTTTGATTTAAATCTTGGTGAAGCGACCATGCTCCCAAGGCTTCATAAAGATTGGCCTTATGAAAACTTACGTTTGGAAAAGGGCTTTAGTAAAGATACTCTTCAAATACTTTCATCCTATGGCCATGAACTCGAAGAATCAAAGACCATGGGTTCAACACAAAGTATTTTAATATCATCAAAAGGCAAAGAGGGTTTTGCTGACTTAAGAAGACCTAATGCAGGTGTGGCATTTCAAGTTGATTAAAGCTCTAGCATACATTCATAAAATGGATGGATTATCTGATAGTGATTTTAGGGATTACTATGAAAATAAACATGCACCATTGGCTTCTTCGCTTCTTTCGCTTGAGGGATATGAACGCAATTATTTAGATTCAAAGATTAATCCACTATTACCTTCACTGGGATCAATAAGTATATTTAAATACCAATCAATTGAATCATTGAATGTGATTGGTAAACAAATGGAATCTGACGCTGGTGATACTCTTCGAGATGATGAGATTAAATTCATGGATGTTTCAAAGAACTATTTTTTTTTAACACAGTCAGATCAGCTAACTGAGCAAGAATTTAACAAAAAAATTTTTTATTCTGCTAATAATGAAGATGATTTAAATCTATTGGATTCATATGAGGGTATAAGAAAAATTTCAAATAATATTCTTATTGAACCAAATGAAGTTATTGGTGTGGCTGAATATGGAATCACGAAAGATGCGTCTCTTAGTACTTTGGAGCAATTAACCAGAGAACACCCTCAAGTGTTAATTGCATCTAGTGTTACCTAAGTTGAATTAGCTAAATATTCTAAGGCCGCATCAATCCTATTGTTTACTTCAGCCAACTCAAACAAAGAAAGTGTAAGGCCCAAAGAAGGAGATTGAGTGGAGCCTGTCATTGCTATTCTTATTGGTTGATTTAGCTTTGGCGTAGGTAAACTTAATGCAGTTTGAGCCTCTTGCAATGCATGATCTATAGACTCTTCATTCCAAGCTTCTAAACTATTTAGTTTTCTTTGCACAAACTGCAATACAGATTCTGATCCACTCAGAAATTTATTTGCTGCTTTTTCATCGTAAGAACCAACCTCAGAAAAGTAAGGTATTAGATCATTAGCAACTCCAAGAAGTGTTGGTTTGGAACTTCTCATGGCTTTGATAATTTCATCACAATTTTGTTTTCCCGTTAAGTCAATGCCAACTCTATCAAGAAATGGAAGTAATCGTTCCTTAAAACTATCATAAGAAAGAGCGGCTAAATGATGGTTGTTAATCCAATCTAGTTTTGCGGGATCAAAAATTGCTCCAGCTTTTTGAACTTCTTGAATTCTAAAATCAGAAATTAGATCATCTAGATAAAAGACCTCCTTGTCACCTTTGGACCAGCCTAGTCTAGCAAGCATATTAATCATGGATGATTGCAAATAACCTTGATCAAAATAGTCTTGCAAACTAGTTACCGCATTTCTCTTTGATAGCCTTTTTTTATCTTGGCCGAGCACCATTGGTAAATGAGCATACTCAAGAGATGGGTAGCTCAGTGCATGTTGAATATGAATTTGCCGTGGGGTGTTGCTGAGATGATCTTCTCCTCTTACGACTGTTGTAACATTTTGCTCAAAATCATCAACAACATTACAAAGATGATAGGTTGGCGATCCATCACTTCTTAAAAGAATTAAATCATCTAATTCAGAATTTTGAAAAACTACCTCTCCCCTTACTAAATCATGAAAAATAAGCTCGCCATCTTGAGGAGTTTTTAGTCTGAGTACAGTTGTTGGATCAGCCTTGAGATTTAAATCCCTGCATTTACCATCATACTGGGGTTTAAGACCCTTGGATTGTTGATTTGATCTCATCTCATCCAACCTTTCTTTGCTGCAATTACAATAATAAGCTTTGCCTGAATCTATGAGTATCTGAGCAGCATGTTTATATAGTTCAGATCTTTCTGATTGCCTTACAGGAGGCTTATCAGGATTAATACCTATATCAGACAAACCTTTAAGAATATTCTCTTCATGCTCTCGAGTAGACCTTTCAGCATCTGTGTCCTCAATTCTTATTAAGAACATGCCTTTATTTTGTTTTGCATACACATAATTAAACAAAGCAGTTCTCACTCCACCAATGTGCAAAGCACCTGTTGGACTTGGGGCAAATCTAGTAGTTTTAGTCATGAGGGATCTCTTTTAGGTTGATGGCATTAATTCTTTCTTCGTTTGCCAACATATCTTCTTTCGAAACTACTATTTTGGGAATGGGAAATTTTTTTAAATCAATAAATAAATCTTCGACTTGGCCTTCTAAGTTAGAACCAGTGTTAGATGTTATAAATTCAAATTTACTTTGACCTCCAGTTAAATGAATATAGACATCTGCAAGAATATTGGCATCTAGCAAAGCTCCATGAAAACTCCTATCGTAACCACTGACCTCAAATCTATTCGCAAGAGCGTCTAAAGAATTACGTTGTCCAGGGAATTTAGTTCTTGCCATTAGCAAGGTATCCTCAACATCACATATCTCTTCTAGAGCAGGATACTTTGAAGAAGCTCTTTTGAGCTCAGCATTAAGAAACCCCAAGTCAAAGGCAGCATTGTGAATCACTAAAATACTTCCTTCTACAAATTCCAAAAAACTCTCAGCTATTTCTGAGAATTCTGGCTCACCCGAGAGTCTTTCAATTGAAAGACCATGAACTTTTTCAGCCTCTTCATCGATAGACCTCTGAGGATTCAGATATGAATGAAAGTGTAAGTCTGTTCTTTTTCTATCAGCCAGTGCTACTGCCCCTACCTCGACCAAACGGTGACCTTGGTCGACTTCGAGACCTGTTGTCTCCGTATCAAGAACAATAAGTTTTTTTGTCATAAGATAGAGTCTATTCCTTTGTTGGCCAACAGGTCTGCTGTTTCATTACCCTCGTCACCTGAATGGCCTTTTACCCAATGCCATTGTACTTGATGTTGAGATATTAACTGATCTAATTTTTGCCATAGCTCTTTATTCTTGACATCTTTTTTTGCTGCAGTTCTCCAATTATTTTTTTTCCAATTTTGAATCCACTGAGTGATTCCATCCATGACATATTTAGAGTCTGTGAAAAGCTCAACACTACAGGGCTCTTTTAAAGCAGCCAAGCCTTCAATTGCAGCTGAAAGCTCCATTTGGTTATTAGTTGTATCAGGTTGACCGCCGAAGATTTCTTTTTCAGCACTTTCAAACTTAATAAGCGCACCCCAACCACCTGGACCAGGATTACCCCTACATGCACCATCTGTATAAATAATTACCTGTTTCATGGGTTAAAATATGACATTGATACTTGTGACTAATTAATTTATGAAAGCTTATACTAATCATTATATTTCGTTAACCGAAACTAATGAAGATAATCTTTTATTTACCAATACAGGCTCTCATTAAACGCCAAAATTGTAAAATTTAAATTATGAAAAAATTCTTATTAATTTTTACATTATTTTTTGTTTCAAGCTGTGAATTACCCTCTATTATACAGGCTGATCAGTATATTGAACCCCTGCCAACTGAGCTCTCTTCAAATATCTCTGACTATGAGAACGTCTGGGAGCGAATTATAGACACAACTTCATCTGAAAATATTGCGCTAGATGAGAAAACTCTTAAATACATAAATGGGTATCTTGCTAATCCAGCCCAATTTAATAAATTGCTTGAAAAAGGAAGGTACTTTATTTTTTTTGTTCTTGAGGAATTGGAAAGATACAGGCTGCCTCCAGAATTAGCGCTTTTGCCCTATATCGAAAGTAATTATGATCCATTTTCAATTTCAGCATCAGGAGCAATGGGGATTTGGCAGTTTATGCCTGCTACCGCCAGAATATATGGTCTCAAAGATACGTGGTGGTATGAACAAAGGCATGATCCATTAGTTTCATCTAAGGCAGCAGTAAGATATTTAGCATATTTACATAATCGTTTTAATAAAGAATTGAGCTATACATTGGCTGCATACAACGGAGGACCAACCCTTCTTGAAAAACAAATAAAAATTAATAAGAAAGCTGGAAAATCTACAGAATATATAAATCTAAAACTCCCAAAACAAACTCAAGAATATGTTCCTAAATTCAAAGCGGTGTTTGAATTAGTTCGTAATGCTAAAAAATATGGAATTGATTTGCCAAATTTTCCAAATCAACGAGTCTTGGGTAGGATAGAGCTTGAGGGTCAGGTAGAGATAATGGCTTTTAGCGAGTTTGCTGGCTTAAAACCTGAATTTGTCTATAAGTTAAATGCAGGATATACAAAATGGGCCTCACCACCAGGAAATAAAACTCTCTTTAATATTCCTATTGAACTAGAAAAACAATTAAATCTTAAAAAAGATAAATTTATTCAAACAAATCAAATAAATTGGGTAACTCATAAAGTTTCCAAAGGAGATAGTTTGTGGAAGATAGCTGCAGAATTTGATACCGAGGTAGGTATTCTTAAAAAAGTTAATTACTTAGCTTCTAATACCTTAAGCATAAATCAAGAGTTATTAATTCCACTAAGTAATAGTCAGAATCAAGCATTCATCCCCTATCAGGCGCATATCATTAGTGAAGGCGATACATTGTGGAATCTAGGAATTCAATACAATATTTCTCCAGCAGAAATTGCAAAGAATAATGGATTGACAATGAATTCTCCTTTAAGAATAGGAAAAGAATTAAACATAGGGAATAAAAATATTTATAGGACTATTAATTCTAAAAAAAGAACTATTTTATATAGCGTTAAACAGGGTGATAGTCTCTATCGAATAGCAGACATATTTAATATTGAGATATCTGATATTAAAAGCATTAATGAAATATCAAATAATGAAATCAAGCCTGGACAGGTTTTAAAAATTATTATTAAGGCTTTTTAATTATCAGAAGTTTTTGGGTCCAGCGCATCTCTAAGACCGTCTCCAAAAAAGTTTAATGCAAACAAGGTAATTGTGAACGTTATGCCTGGGTAAATTAGTAACCAGCTATATTCCTCCATTGATTCAACACCATCTTTAATAAGGGTTCCCCAACTACTCATTGGCGGTTGAATGCCTAACCCAAGAAAACTTAGAAATCCCTCTAAAAGCATTACTTGGGGGATCGTTAAAGTTGCGTATACAGCAATTGGTCCTAAAATATTAGGTAATAGATGTCTTTTAAACATTGATAGATTGGAAACTCCCATAGCTTGAGCTGCTAAAACAAATTCTTGATTTTTTAAACCAATTACTTGACCTCTTACTATCCTTGCCATGGTAAGCCACTCAACAGCTCCAATTGCTCCGAATAAGAGCCACAAGTTCCTGCCAAAAATTACCATCAAAAGAATAATAAAAATAATAAACGGGAGCCCATATAAAACATCAACTATTCTCATCATAATTGAGTCAACTCTTCCTCCAAAGTATCCGGCAACTATCCCCCACGACACTCCAATAACAAGAGCAACACCAGTTGCAACAAAACCTACTAATAATGAAATACGTGCTCCATATAAAATTCTACTTAATAAATCTCTTCCTAAAATATCGGTTCCTAACAGGTGCTCTGAAGATGGGGGGCTTGCACCCAAATTTAAATCTTGAAATGAATAAGAGTATGGAGCTATCCATGGAGCCAATACTGCGCAGATTACCAGGACAATCAAAACAAAACCGCCCAACATAGCAGCTCGATTCCTACTTAATCTATATATGGCATCTGACCACAAAGAATTATTTTTCATTACACATCTCTTGATCTTGGATTCATCCACAAAGCAGCTAGATCAGATAGCAAATTAAAGAAAACTATCATCGCAGAGAAAAATATTGTGGTTCCTAGAATCATTGTATAGTCTCGGTTAAATGCTGCTTCAACATAAAATCTTCCCAGCCCTGGAATTTGAAATATAGTTTCAACAACAAATGACCCTGCAAGCAAACCAGCAATAGCTGGCCCTAAAAATGATACAACTGGAATTAGTCCGCCCTGCATAGCATGCTTGATTACAACTATTCTCTCAGCAAGGCCCTTGGCTCTGGCTGTTCTAATAAAGTCCTGATTTAAAACTTCTAACATTCCACCTCTACTCAATCTAGCGATATAAGCAGCATATGCAAATCCCAAAGTTAGAGATGGTAAAATCTTATCTCCAGGCAATTGATCCCAGCCAGAGACAGGTAGCAATTCAAGATTTATTCCAAAAATTAAAACCAATAATGGCCCCATAAGGAATGATGGAACGCATATACCAATCATTGCAATTGCCATTGGGATAAAGTCTAAAAACGTATTTCTTTTTAACGCTGCTAGCACCCCCAAAAATACACCCATAACTAAAGCAATTAATATTGCGTAAAAAGCTAATTCAAAAGTGACTGGTAATCCAGTAGCAATCATTTCTGAGACAGATCTGCCTGGAAATCTAAATGACGGACCTAAGTCACCTTGAAGCAACCCAGTCATGTAATCAACATATTGCTCCCAATTGGATGCATCTAAGTTGTAAGCTTCATTGAGATTCTTCAATACTTGAGGAGATACTGCCTTATCGGCATCAAAGGGTCCTCCTGGTGCAATTTTTATTAAAAAGAAAGTAATACTAGCAACTGCAAACAATACAGGTATAGCAAGTAAAATTCTTTTAAGGAAAATTGCTATCATTAAAGATTAATCTCTTTCTAGATAAATAAACTTTGGGTGATGGTGATCTAAAATGTGTGGATTATAACCCTTAACATCAGGTGATAATTGATAAGATCGAACATAAGTATAAATAGGGATGATTGGCATATTATCGATAAGAATTCTTTCAGCTTCTTTCAATAGTTCATATCGTTTAGTTTGGTCATTGGTTGAGTTTGCTCTTTCAATGATTGAATCGTAATTAGAGTCTTCCCAGCCCGTCTTATTATTTCCTCTATTAGGTCTCATTAAATCTAGAAAGGTGTTTGGATCTTCATAGTCACCTATCCATCCTGCTCTCGAAACTTGAAAATCCCCTACCATCTCTCTACTCAAGTATACTTTCCAATCTTGGTTTACAAGTTCAACTTCGATACCTAGATTTTGCTGCCACATTTGCTGCACGGCTAGAGCTACTTTTCTATGATCTTCATTAGTATTAAAAAGTATTTCTAGCTTAGGAAAAGGGTTGTCTTCAGAATAACCAGCATCATTCATAAGTTCTTTAGCCAATTCAGGATCGAATGGAATTTTAGTGTCTGGCTGATATCCATTTGAACCTGGAGGGGTAAAAGAATATGCTGGAATTTGACCACATTTAGTAACTTTTTCTACCAAAAGTTTCCTATCAATTGAAAATGCTAAAGCCTTTCTTACTCTTACATCCGTTAAATATGGGTTTTCAGTATTTAATCGATAGAAATATTGACCCATGTATGGATCAATTCTTAAATCAGGGTTATTTTCTTCAATATAAATTGGGCATTTTTGTGATGGTAATGTTGAAGTTACATGCAACTGCCCAGCTCTAAACATCCTATCTTCAGTCATTACATTAGAAACTGGGTAAAAATGCATCTCATTTAATCTAACTTTTTCAGCATCCCAATAATTGGGATTCTTTTCAACAACAATTTTATTATTTAACTCCCAAGATTTTAATTGAAATGGTCCATTGCAAACAAAGTTACCAGGTCTTGTCCATTGGCCGTTTCTATCATCTATAGCACCATGTTTTAAGACAGTTTCTTTGTGAACAGGCCACGTACTGTAATGACTTAACATCCCTATAAAAAAAGGCGTAGGATTTTTTAAATTAACTTTTAATGTATATTTATCGACTGCTTTAACACCAACCTCATCAAAATTAGTTATTACCCCAGTATGATATTCTTCAGCGCCTTCTAGGTAATAAAGCATATCAGGATATTGAGAGCCTAGGCTCGCAGTTAATATTCTCATCCATGACCACACAAAGTCGTTAGCAGTAACCGGATCTCCATTGGACCACTTTCCATTCTTATTTAAATTAAATACATATTCTTTACCGTCATCACTTACTGTCCATGATTCAGCAGCTCCAGGAAGATTGCCGCCACTGTTTAGATTGGGAATGGTTAACCCTTCGCATAGAGAAATTAAAATATGATGTTCAGGTACTCCTGTGACAATGTGAGGATCAATTCCTTGAGGCTCTGATCCATTTCCAAAATGGAACACTCCAGTTTCAATTGAAGAATCAACTGGTGAAACAGATTTACCGCAACCAATCAGGGCAAATGCTAATAAGAGAATATAGTGTTTAGTTTTCATGCGAGTATTATATATAAAAAAAAGGCCGGTAAACCGGCCTTTTTTTAAGTTAATAAATTCTTATAACTCGATTTTAAATCCACCGTAGAAGAAAGCTCCTCCAGGTAAATCATACGCCATGTCAAATGAATGCGAGAATGAGTCCTGAACATATGGAGGCTCTTCTCCGAATGCATTCCTTGCACCAATAAAGAAATTAACTTCGTCTGAATATCTATAGTTAACTTGAATATCAGTATAAATAGTTCTATCAATCAAGTCATAACCATAGCTACCTTTATCAGGATCAGAACATTGAGCATCTAGACCCCAGTAGTAATTCAACCAGCAGTCTTCCCAGTTATCATCTAAGATTCTCCAGTCAACTGAAGTTTGGAAATCACCATAGGTCCATAAAATACCTGCATTAGCTCTCCATCTCCAATCCATTGCACCTTCATAATAGCCAAAACGCTCTGAAGGTGTTGATGTTTCACTTTGTGCATATTCATCTTTGGTGTAATAAGTCACATCAAAAGCTGCTGTGAAGCTACCGTAGTTATCTACATCGAAGTCATACATAACTCCGAAATCGATACCTTCAACAGTATTAATCGCAGCATTAACTGAAGATGATCTTATTTCCTGAACAGCTCCAGTCGCTGTTCTAGTTACAAATGAACAATAACTATCATCTTGTACAGTGCTTTCTACATAACATCTGTTAATTGTTTGACCTGCACTAATGCTAGCAACAATGTTTGTTAACTCTATAGACCATGCGTCTAAAACAATACTCAAGCCTTCAATTTGGCTTGGTGTATATACAACACCAAGAGTCATGTTTTCACCTTCTTCAGGAGCTAGAAGTGGATTACCACCAGTTAGCTCTCTTAGCTGTGAGTCTTGTTGAACTGCTCCGCCTGCAGGCACACCAGCAGCAAGACAGTTAGCTTGTGTTCCAGCACTGTTTAGCGGAAAGTTTACTGTGTTACATGGGTCCGCAATACTTGGGAAACTTTCTCCAGCACCAGCATAAAGTGTTCCAACTGATGGAGCTCTAAATGTTTCTCCAGATGTAAATCTAACTAATACATCATCAATTGGTCTCCATCTGATACCAACTTCCATAGTGGAAGGATCACCTGGGTTGTTAGATGTTGAGGATGATCCAACAATACCGCCTGATGTA
>Ga0213865_10002433_pt1 | contig 11719 bp, 9 predicted proteins | sample PICome_6_FD_160100 | JGI IMG/M metagenome (GOLD analysis project Ga0213865, IMG submission 160100) | Coastal seawater microbial communities near Pivers Island, North Carolina, United States - PICO282 | ecosystem: Environmental > Aquatic > Marine > Coastal | place: USA: North Carolina | collected...
CCTGCTCGCTGCGCACATTGCGCGAGCACCATCCGACAACTTATCCATTCTGAAAGAGGTCTCCAACACTTGGTTTGAAAACATGGGCATGGAGCCTTCTGTGCGTCGAGGCGCCGATCTCGATGCGATTTACCACCAGTTCGACAGCTTTAAGGATTTCTTTAGAACCCTACGAAAAGAGGGTGTAAAAGCCGCGTTTAAGAAACGGCGTGATTTGTACGGGTGATTCATGAAATATTACGGTCACTCGCTGGGCGGGACAGCTTAAACAAAATAGTGCCCCGTCTACGCGCCATGAATCGCACCTAAATGATTGGGCCAGCCCGTTGATTAAGGGCTGCATGTTAAAGCTACTTTGAGGGAAAACGATGGATCTTCCAGTCGGCACCAGTTACGAAGAGATTTGTGAAAAGTTCTCTTGGGATATTCCTACACATTTCAATATTGCCGATGCGGTCTGCGATCGCTGGGCTGACGACCCCAATCGTATCGCCATTACTCACGAGTCTTTAGACGGTGGCGTTATTGACTATAGCTTTACTCAGATAAAAGCCTACTCAAATCAATTGGCCAACCTATTTGGCGAGCTAGGGCTGCAGGCTGGCGATCGAGTACTGGTGATGCTCACGCAATCACCCGAGTGTGCCATCTCCCACATTGGCTGCTTCAAAGCCGGTATCGTCTCTTGCTTGGCGTCCGTTTTGTTTGGTCCTGATGCGATTAAACATCGGTTAGTGGGGAGTGACGCTAAAGTCTGCATTACCAATCGAGCCAATCTCAGCAAGATTACTGAAATCAGGGATCACTGTCCGTCCCTTGAGCACATTATTGTCACCGATGACACCGGCTCAAGTGAGGCCATGCCTTTCTGGAAGACTCTAAGTAACCAGCCGGAAAGTTTCTGCAACATAGTGACGCGAGCAGAAGACACGGCGTGGATAAGCTACACCTCGGGTACTACAGGCCAACCCAAGGGCGTGCTCATGCCTCATCGACTACTGCTGGGTAATAAGCCCTTATTTGAGTACTACTACGACTACGGACCCAAAGAACATGATGTGCTGTGGTCGCCTGCCGACTGGGCTTGGATTGCAGGGCTCATTAATATTCTGCTAATCGGATGGTATTCAGGTTGTCGCGTTGTTTCGACCGATATGCAGGGCTTCAACGCCCAAGACGCCTTTCGGATTTTAGCCCAGCACAACATTACCGTTTCTTTACTCACCCCGACAGTGCTTAAACTCATGCGCCAGGTAGACGGAGAGGTTGCACAAGATATTGACCTGCGGGTTGTTTTAAGTGGCGGTGAGGCTGTGGGCAAGGAGCTGGCACTTTGGGCAGATAAACGCTTTGGCCTAACAATAAGCGAAGGCTTTGGTCAGACTGAGTGCAATGGCATGATTGGCACCAACCCCCGGCTTATGGAGGTTCGCCATGGATCATTGGGTAAAGCTATGCCCGGCTCAATTTGTGCGATTGTTGATGATAATGGCGAAGAAGTTGAAACCGGAACAAAGGGTAATATCGCCATCATGCGTCCGCACCCAGCCATGTTCTCAGGCTATCTTGATAATCCGGAGGCTTCGGCTGCCAAGTTTGTTGGCGATTGGATGATTACCGGAGACCTCGGCGAGCAAGACGAAGACGGCTACCTGTGGTTTCACGGGCGAATCGACGATGTGATTACCAGTTCCGGCTATCGTATTGGCCCCACTGAAATCGAAGACTGTTTACTGAAAAGCGATGCTGTACAACTGGCGGCCGTTATTGGTGTTCCCGATGAGCAGCGCACAGAACTCGTCAAAGCCTTTGTCGTTCTAGCCGAGGGATTTGAGCCCGATGAAGCCCTTGCGGAGTCGCTGAAACAGCTGGTTAGACAACACCTCGCGAAGCACGAGGTACCCCGACTGATTGAGTTTGTGACGGCACTACCCATGACAACAACTGGGAAAATTATGCGGCGAGCGCTACGGGACCAGGAGATCGCAACGCTACAAAAATAGTACTAATCCACCCGAGGGAATCTGGCTTGGTATGACGCTCAGGAGCTTGGCCGAATCACTGCATTGAACGGGGCTGCTGACATTCAGCAAGGTGTCATAACAACACTAAGGCCTAGAAGCGCTCCCAGGCTTCAGGCACAAAACAAGCACGGATAAAGTAAGGCCCGGGGGCGTGTTGGCTCTTCCATGGGCTGCGGCACTTTGATGGGCTGCGGCACTTTGATGGGCTGCGGCACTATGGGTTAGTCTCGAACATCTGCAGTCCAGGATTGGAGCAGCTATATGTCAATGCGAACAATCGCCAGAGAATTCATCGCCATCATCAGCCCGCCTCTACTCTATGGTTTGCTGTGTCTGCCCCTGACTGGCATGTTACTGGCCCAGTATCCCAATGCAGTCAATAACCTGGGAGGCACCCATAACACCAGTCTAGTGATTGCCATCGAATTCATCCAATGCGCTACGCTCATGATTTGCGGTGGCGTCATTTATTTTATAGCCGGGCAACAACCAAGATATAAAATGCTACAGGCGGGTGTCGTTATTGAAATGCTAGCCATCGCCATCTGGGTAGAAGTTCAATATTGGGGTGCTATGCCGGTCTGGCATCACTTTGTTTTCTTCACTCTGATCGTTTGCGGCATACCGATGGGCAGCCATCTAGCGAACCGATGGCGTAGTACCCGAGCTTAATTGGACAACTTGGGCCTATGAGCGCCAGACCGATAAGACGCGTTAGAGACGGCTTATCGCGTTGCCTCGAAGACATAGGCCGCCAAGGCATCAACCTCATGAGTACTCAGTTGCCCCCCATAGGCGGGCATCGCCCCTACGCCCTGAGTCATCGCGTTACGCAACTGCGCTAGGCTGGGCTTTAAGGTATTAAGGTTGGGGCCAACCACGCCTTGAGCGTTGGCATCTTCCAGGCTGTGACAGACACCGCAGCCAGGCTGGGCCTTGGTCATGAAAAGGTCTTTACCCAACAGCGCCTGATCAGACAGCGTTAATGCGGGTTTAGCCGCGACTGTAACCGCAGGCGCTGCCTGAACCATTGATGAGCGCTCCTCGTTGGGTTCATTGGCCAGAGCGATCTTTGGCAGTTCTTTCAATACGGCAATTTCAAGGACATGATCTTCCCAGCCGTTATGACCATAACCGCGGTGATTGTCTTCTGCCTGCTGCGGTTGCTGCTCACCCAGTGTATCAACCGCGCGGGTAACCACACGATGACGGCCAACATCCAGCTCAGCTTGTAGACTGAATGTGCGCCACGCATTGGGCCCAAGGTCGGGCCCCACCAGTTCGGCTAACTGCCAGGTCTTGCCTAAGTCAAAGGAAACCTCTACCGACTGAATACCACGCTCTCCCGCGAAAGCAACACCATATAACGTGTTCATACCCGCTAATACGGGCTCTCCATCTGCGCCTGGGCCGTTTAACCAAGACTTAACGGGCATTCGCCACATGGAGGGGTGCTCAGGGCTACCCGAAGCACCTTGCGCCCTGAATCGATATCCCGACTGCTGGATTTTAGCCGAAGATTCCCCCGGGGTTGCCGCCAGTTGCCGAACCCATTTCACGTTATTTACCCCAAAGTACCCCGGAACAATAAGACGCAGAGGCCCACCATGGACAGCCGGTAGGGGCGCGCCATTCATCTCCCAAACCAGCAAGCAGTCTTCCAGCCCCTTGGCAATCGGCACAGACCGCTCAACCACAACGGCGTTTTTATCAATGCCCTCGGGCAGCTCTTCACCACCTGACGCCGTTAGAAAAGCGGCATCACCTGTTACACCACCAAAGTATTCAAAAATATCGGCAACCCTGACACCCGTCCACAACGCGCAACCCGCCGCACCAACAGCCCATTGAGAACCTGAGGGATCATGGGAAAAGAACTCGCGACCGTTTCCCGAACACTGCAATACAGTAGCAACGGTTTGTATGTGCATGCGCTTAAGGTCGGCAAGGGTCAAGCTTCCCGCCTGCTTACAGCCTTGTACGTCGAAAGACCAGCTGTCACCGACACCGGTAACAGCGGCAGCCGGCATAGGAAGATTGTTTCGCACAAAAAAGTGTGACGCCGGCGTAATCGGGCCAAAACCAAACTCGCTGCGGCGGGTTTCCAGCGCCCATGGTAAGTCGTTGTGCACAATAAATGTGGAGGACCGCTTACTGTATGGCATGGGCCGCTGAGCGTTTGCCAAGGTGATCGACTGCCCTGCGAGGGTGACACCGGCAACCAGACTCTTCACCATGAAGCGCCTTGAAAATGGCTCCATACTAGCTCTCCCTAATTCTATCACCGCATCATTTTGCAGTTTGCACGACTATACAGCCTGTAGGGTTGGTATTGAATTTAGAGTCTAAAACTTTGAAAACCCTTGCACCTCTAGGGTGTAACGCTAACGCTAGATTCTGGATGCGCTAACGCTTCGGGGCAAAGACCAGCCAGCGACATGAGCCACGCATGTTGTCTATAGGCAACGGCGTTGCGTGTTTTATCGAACCTCGTGCCTAACACCGTCGAGCTCAGTTGCGTCTGCCCTTGAGGTAGCCAACAACACCTAAGCTCGATCTATTTTCAACCTTTGGGAAACACAAACACAATATTCATTCGTAGCGCCCAGCCTTTTGGCCCAAACTCACCCGAATCTGCCCAATATCGAACACCGCCGCCAATCTGCATGAGCTGATTACCGAATTTCATTAACTGATTTGCACCCACGTTAATGGGCACTGACCAATCCTTGCTATCCCAGTTATAAGTGGATTCAGTATTGACGTAGTAGGTTAATTTTTTGGGCGTTATGTAAGAGACAAACGGCTGTAAAAAGCTCGCATTAATCTCAGTATTGTCTTCTTTAGCGAAGGACCACAAGTGGTTTCCCAGGGCTCCATACGTCCAGGGACCCGACTGTTTCAACACCAAGCCTGTGGGGCCAGCTGCCCAAGCTCTTGGGCCCAATGCATCTTTCGTTGCGGTTGGAATGTTGATAACAGGACCTACGCCCCAGACGAGACCACCCGCAGTAGGCGCTTTAGGTGAAAAGAAAAAGCTCTGCACCACATCGCCGACGCCAGACTCACCCTGGCCTTGCACTGGAAAGTCTGACTGGTCGATAAAAGGTAAAATAGTTCGAGAAATCATGTTCCAGTCGTCATTGAGTGAGACCGGAATGACAGGCTGAACATTGGTTTTCCAAATAGAACCCTTTTCACCAATACCATATTTGTCATCGTAATTGATCTGAATCGGCACGCTGATCAGCGAGGCGACTGGGTTGGCTAACTTCTGAGCGATAGACGCATCGTCGGCTGTGGCAATCTGTGACAGCATCGACAGGCAGGTCGTCATCGCAATACTAATCGAGCGCTTCGAGATAAAGGCTGACATGAACCCTCTCCATAAAATATGGCTTTGCAGAACGCCTGCAACTAGCACGCGCTCCCTTATAATGGTTAGGGCGGAACTCTAATGCTTTGTTAACAAAATGCTACCTAGATTCTACAATCTGTCGCCATTTGCTGTCGGTACTGGGGAACGACCTCTACTTCAAATACTCAAATCGTCACAGTTATAGTCTTTGATATCGGCCTTGGCTTGGGCATTCCAGCTGAAGACTTTTTGAGCTTCTGCAAAAGGCTGATAGCGATAGGTGGCTTCATCCAAAAAACGCTGCTGCCGCGCATCGATGGCATAACCCAGAACGCGGGAGCGGCGAGCAATAATTTCTTCATCAAACTCTTGTGCTTCGCTGTGGATACCGCCTCCCTGAACTCCCAGCACCGATGATCGACGGTGAAAACCAAAGTTAACCGTGACCCGCGGCTCCAAACCACAGTTTGGAAACGACCCATGCAGCAACTGGCGATTGCAGATGACAACGTCACCCGGGTTACAAACCAGCGGAACGGCTCCCTCAAGACGCTCACTCCCTGCGTCTGCCACCAGCTTACTGATATCGAGCTTACCCAGCTTGTGTGTACCCGGAACCACCCAAACACCATTTACGGCAGTGCTACCGTACACCTGCGCCATAAAATTAAAACCGTGAATGTCTTCATCAAAGTCGTCGCTGTCCCAATGAGTAACGCCATCTTGGTGCCAGGAAACTGCCGCACCAATACCGGGGTCTTTAATAAACAACGCCTCATTAAATGGCGCGAAGTCTGGCCCGTTAATCGCCTCGGCAACTCGCAATAGCTGAGGATGCGCATAGGTACGCAAACAGGCTTCGGAAAACTGCAGGGAACCCAAAAGAATAAAAGGCGCTGCTGCTGGTGCTTCGGCAGCGGCCTCAGGCTCAAACATCTTGACCTGATGACGCCCGTTGGCAAGTGCCGTACCGCCCAAAGGATCGCCAAGTGGCTTCGACCAAACCAGAGTTAATGCTTTGCAGTCCGCACCGAGGGCTGGCTGCCCATCCGCGTTGACGGGGCTATCTGGGCCCGTAGGAAATCTCTGTCGCATTGCGCCCAAATCAGACTCAATATCTGCGAGCTCTTGTGTGCTTAGCACGTTAGTGAAAACATAAAATCCGTAGCGCGAGTAGGCCTCTCTGATACTAGGATCGAGACCACCGTTTGTATCAAAATGAATAGGCCCCCTGTTGTCTAAATCCAGTGCGGCCCTCTGCCCTAGCTCGAGATATTCGCGCATAGCCTCGGCTTGCGCCCCGTAATAAGCCGCACAAAGGTCTATCGATTTAGAAATGTCGATCACAGCGTTGTTCTCCTAGTTACCGCGCCAAAGTGGCACACCATACTCACGTCAGATAATGAATTCAAAACAAGCGCGAGTCACTCTGTCTTTGGGAAAGCGTCCCCCGCGGACAGCAACAAAGGAAATAACGCGAAACTCAGCAGAGACTGGTACTACAAAAAATGGTTTAAGCCAGAGTCAACGGCGCCATTAAACACGATCTCGAATCCGTCAAAAACAATTGAACAATTAGTTAATACTTGTAAATATAAATCAACAAAAACAATAGCTTAAATGATAACAGATTGTTTTCTGATCCTTTAAAATAGGGTTTTCCGATTAGCAAGCTGCGCCCATGGAACACACATCAACCCTAAGCACACCACCTCTAACTGCCGCTAACTTGTCAACCCCAGGCTCTGACGCCCAGCTCGCGGATCTGAGCAGCCGTATGTGCAATACCATTTTGAATGCACTGTGTTTGTTGGGCATACCGGCATTGCTGGGGAGTTTATCGAGAATTTTAGATTTCGGGCTATCTCCCGTTATGGTCATTCAAATCCTAGCGCTCTCGGCAATTACCTTCGTCACCCTCAAAAAACACCGCCTTAGTTATGCATTCCGTGTGGGTGCTTTGCTTACTTCGATCTACGTTCTTGCCATCGCCGGCCTATGGTCCTTTGGCCATCTGGGCGGTGGCAAATTAATGCTGCTGGTGTTTATTGTTTTGACTGCTTTGTTTGCCGACACAAAATATGCCTACGCCTCGATTGGACTAAGCGCGTTAAGTCTTTTGGTTTTTGGCTGGGTCTTTGTGTCTGGTGGCATGAACGTGTCTGCTACCAGTGACGATTACAATCAGTCGCCGGCGACTTGGATTACCGCCGTTTTGACCATTGTAATGTTGGGCGGCTTCATCTCCTCAGCAGTGGCTCGAATCTTGTCATTCCAACGCAACCTACTCTTGTCATTGGAGACTCAGGCGTCCTATAACGCAACGCTGATTGAGCAGGCTGCCGCATGCATGCTGGTGGTCGACAATAACTATTTTCTCCGAGATGCCAATACAGATGCCCAGGCTTTACTGGTCACTGGCACCTCGACACACTGGCACCGCCCACTCTCAGAACTGATTGTACCTGGCCCGGGTACAGAGCGATTACTGGCCAGCCTTAAAACCGCGTTATTGGGCGAGTCGGTCACTAATCTAGAAATTCAAATGACGGGCAACAACAAGCAGCACCTCGATTTTGTCTGGAATATGGCACCTCACCGTAATGCCGAGGGCGATGCCATTGGTGTTATCTGCGTGGGCCAAAACATTACAGAGCTTAAGCACGCACAGCAGCAGCTTATTCACAGCTCCAGATTAACAACGCTGGGAGAAATGACGACGTCTATCGCCCATGAAATCAATCAGCCGCTGGCTATTATTCGTCTTCTCGTACAAAACCTGCTCAAAAAAATATCTTTAGGTGTTGCACAAGGGCAGCCCATAAATTCGGAGTTAGTTCAATCCAAGTTGGAACGCATTGATCAGCAGATCGAACGCGCCGCGGAAATCACCGATCACATGAGACTCTTTGGCAATACAGAACAGGGCCCCCAGACTCAAATTGTTGTCCAGTCAGTCATCGAAAATGCCTTGTCACTCACTGCCGAGCAGTTTCGACTGCAGAACATCGTTCTCGTCTATGAAAAGCCCGATCAAGACATCGTAGTTTCAGGCAGAAAGCTTGAGTTGGAACAGGCAATACTTCAGGTGCTGAATAACGCTGAATATGCCGTGAACACCTTCAAACCATCGGCCCACAAACAAATCGCGATTTCACTTTCTGGCGATGCAGCAGGCGCCAAGATTGAAATCTCCGACTCGGGTGCAGGCATTAGCACCCACACCCTCCCCTATCTTTTTGATCCTTTTTTCACCACCAAAGAAACCGGCGAGGGAACGGGGTTAGGATTATCGGTCACCTATAAATTACTCACTGACATGGGCGCGTCTATTTCAGCGACAAACTCTCCGCGTGGAGGTGCCCGCTTTACCATTCAATTTCCCCCGATTAACGAAGGGTAATGGGTGCAGCAGAAGCATTCGAATGCACCGATAGCGCGAACCTGAATAGGTTTGGAGCGAGCATGGGCGCCGCCTGAAAATACTGATATTGCACGGGCGCCGTCGTAGGCAAATAATGCTCTGAGAGCTAATCGAGCGTCCAGCGACTAACAGCGAACACTCCACCTCAAAGGGTAAGAGCGGCCAGTAATACTCGCGCTGTAAGGGGCGATTGGCAGGCTGCGACAACTGATGAGCCCACACTCAGAACCTAACCCATAAAACTCACTCAACAAACAAAGACCGCGTCTCCGGCTTCTCTAACCCCAGACAGTTATCCCATCTCAACCAATTCAAGCACCGTACCGTCGGGGTCTTTAAAGCAAATAAACCGAACCTTTGAATCTCTTGGTCCTGCCACCAGAGCCGGGCCATCTGATAAAAATTCGACACCTGCCTGCGCAAGAATGGCAATATCGTCATCGAGGGCGTCTGTCGTAAAAGCGACTCGAGCAATGCCCGGATGCGCCATGCTTTCATAAGGCAAACCCGCTGCGTAGGGCTCCTCCCACTCTAATAAATCGATCACGATGCGGCTGGGGTGTTTCATTAGCGCACCTTTCAGTCGATAGTGCTGCATACCCACGGCAGCAGCGGCATCACCGCTTCCCTCTGCGGGTACCGGCATAATGACTTTAAAGCCCAACATTTCGTAGAACTGTTGAGAGCGCTCGAAATTGCGACAATTAATGTTGATGTGAAGTAGGCCCGAAATATTCATGTGCGGCTCCTAGGTGGCCGGGGTTGTACGGTTAAACGCTTAAAACGCAGCGACCAAGATTCAGGCATTAGCCACAGCGCATAAAAAAGTGTTTTAGCCAGCCGACCACTAAGGTATCGAAGCTTCGGGTGTACCGCCGTAACTGCGTGAACAATATCATTCACTGCTGCCGCAGGATCTTCGGCAATGCTGCGCAATTGCTGTGCGTTCTTTTCCACGTATTGGTTGAGCCAAGACTCAGGCCACAGTGTCTGCCAATCACCCTCTGGCTCAGCAGCAGCCATAGCGTCCCAAGTTTTTCGGTGTGCTGGAAAAAATGAATCTGCCATGGGGGTGTGCATTGTTGCCGGATTAATCACGCTCACCCCTACGCCACAAAACGACAGCTCAACGCGAAGGGCATCGGCATAGGCTTCAATAGCGAATTTCGAGGCGTCATAGGGCGCATTACCCGGAAGGCTAACAATGCCATCGACACTGCTGACCAACACCACACGACCTTTCGCACCTCGCAGTGCGCTCAGTAACTTTTGCGTCAACAATACCGGCGCAAAGAAATTGATCGCCATGACTTCGCGATAAAAGTTAATCGGCTGGTAATCTACAAAGCCCGGTAAAACAGTACCTGCCCCATGCACGACACACCAAAGAGCACCGTGACTTTGGGTTTGAATTTTCTCGGCCACATCACGAACAGCAGCGTCGTCACTTAAATCGAAGTGCGGTGCCCAACTCGCCCCCGCAGCTCGGGCGGCGCTCGCGCCATTTTCCGTGTAGCAGCAGGCGACAACCTTTGCGCCACGCTTTGACAGGGCCGTCACAACGCCCTGACCGATACCTGAATCACAACCAGTAACAACAACCCACTGACCAGAAATATCGTGTCGCGATCTACTTTGAAGCGTTTTATAGACTAGATTTACCGCGCACAACGCTAGGATCCCAAGGGTTGTGTAGCCAAGGACCAGAACCACTGACATTAAAGCTTCTCCATTGCCCGTAAACATTACATCTCTCGCTGCTGATCAGGTTCGTCAAAGTTTACCCCGAGGCCTTTACCAGCCACTACGGCTATTCACCATCATCGCAATTCGCGCAACCGATTAACGGCCTGTTGATATATTAACACTTGTTAAGTTAACATATGTTCATAAATTAATTTTACGTGAGTGTAGCGTGTGCACCCTTTCCATAATTTCCCATCGTTTAAAGGTTTAAAAAGCCATGCCTAGGCAAGCCTTTTCTGCTGAAGAAATCATTGTACAAAAGCAGCGCATTATGGATGAGGCTGCCCAAGTCATGGCCTCAGAAGGCATTAGCCAACTATCAATGCGGGCACTCGCGGCGAGCCTAAATATGACGGCAGCCAATCTCTACAACTACTTCCCCAGCAAACGGCAGCTGTTTATAGAAACAACGCAAAGAGGTTATGAACTGATCGATAACTACACCAAAGAGGGTGTTACCCACGCCGAGGAGCCCCGGGAAAAACTGGCCGGTTTTTTGAAGTCAGCGGTTCGTTTTGCGCATGATTGGACCGGTTACTGGGAGCTTATGGTGCACCCACCGCTGCAATTGCGGGAAGATCTTGCTAGTGACGAGGGCGACCTCACAAGCGACTTACGCCAACGCACATCCGACCGTATGATCAATTTATTTGCGACTTTGCTCAGCCGATCAGGGGTTTCACTAACCCCGCCATCATCCCACTCTTCCATGCCTGGTATTGATGGCATTGCGGAGCAGGGTTTTGGCCCCGATACCATTTGGGTTCGAGTGATCACCCTGCTGACGAATACCCATGGGTTGATTGATCTCTATAACCATAAAATGCTGGACGGCTTCGACGTCGATGTTTCCCCGCTAATCGACGCACTCATTGACAGCAGTATCGACATTCTGTTGCCCGCCTTGAATGCATCTTCACCAGAGGCGAGTCAATGAACGCTGAAGCAAAGCTGATCAACGTGGCACAGCGCAACTGCGATTTTCATCGAGGTTTTCTCGCCCTACAAGAAGAGCACGATGGCTGGGTGAGCAATATTCGGGGCACCCTTCCCAAAGATTTGACCGGCACCTTGTTCCGCAACGGACCCGGCGCTATGAATGTAGGAAGTGAGGCTTACGGCCACTGGTTCGACGGCCCGGGCATGATCAGTGCCGTGACTTTTATC
>Ga0213865_10002434_pt1 | contig 11713 bp, 9 predicted proteins | sample PICome_6_FD_160100 | JGI IMG/M metagenome (GOLD analysis project Ga0213865, IMG submission 160100) | Coastal seawater microbial communities near Pivers Island, North Carolina, United States - PICO282 | ecosystem: Environmental > Aquatic > Marine > Coastal | place: USA: North Carolina | collected...
TGGTATCGCTCTTCCTTATCTAATAGCATTTCTTTACGATTTATTGGATCAAAGTATAAAAACAAAAAATAGGGCTGAATTCTTCACAAATAAAAAGGTCATTGCTGGTTTTCCTTCTAAATCTTATCGATTATCCAATATGGACGTAGATATGTCGCAGTTGTACAGAAAATCCATGAATCAATTGATGCAGCGAATTCTGGATAGGCGTGAAAAGTCTAAAAGTGTTACCATAAATATTTTACATTTTTCTATCCATAGTAGAAAGGAAACCTTTATTGACTTTTTGAAGAACGCCCTAGATTTTGAAGAGATTAGCTACCGAATTGATGATTTTTCTCTTATTTCAGAACCTTCAATGGGGCGATACAAGGATTATATCAATGCGAAAGAAGGTACATCTAAAGAAAGAGTAGATGTTGAGATTGTAGTACATCCCAATATTCTTGAATTCAATTATAATAAATCACGTATTCAAAAATCTGCAATTAATCTTTATGTTCTAAATAGTAAGTCCGTTTGGAGGGTGGCGGATACCTATAAACTGAGCGAGCTCAATGCACTTGAATTAAAAGATGATCATATTGTATTGATGAATGTTAAAGATTACGACATCGAAAATATTGTGGGAGAAATTCCCAAAAAACGCTCTCAAATACGTGTGTTTTTAAAGCGATTAGTGGACTTTACAAAATAGTGTAAATCGTAGCTCCCGTGTTAGTTATGGGCGCAAAAGTCTCTTTGTATAAAGACTTTGTAGACGTAATTATGGGAGAATAGTGGAGGACCACTCTTTGTCTAAGATGGTATAGTGCAAACGGTGCAAGGTTCCATCCATATAAATACTCTGGTTTTTAATTTTCCAATCACTTCTAATACCTATGGGATCTTCAAAAATTGGATGAATGGAATAGATCAAGAATCTTAACTGTCCCTGATCTTTTCTTTCTAGCTGCACTACTAGTTTTCTATCTGATGCATTCAATTGCATATTGGCCGAAATCAGGTCCCATGGATTCTTATAAGCCCTATCAGAAACATTCTTAAAAACACCTTCATCTAGAATAGTGAATCCGTAATACAGATTAGTATCTAGGTTTAAATGATGAATTGAATCTGTCTGTAGCGGCTTATTAATAACGCTGTAATACAAATAATTTGATGTTTTCCAACCTTTTTTGGTTAACGGGTACTCGTAGCTACCTGTTTCATACTGTTTAACATAGATAAGAAATTCATTGGAATCAATCGTCATTTGATAGAAGGCCATGTATTGATAGTTGTCAATACCAACCTTAGCTTCCTTGCTTTTGAGTTTCTTTCTATCCGAACTCAAACAATAAAGCGGTAGAACATTTGTTTTTATTAGCCATTTATCGTCGATTGATTTTGTCCATCCATAAGAAGCTTTCGGGAACACATAAACGGGGTCAGGGTTAAAAATCTTCGATCCAGAGTCGTAATGGTATTCAACAAGTACTGAGTCGCGAGCGTTTAACTTCTTCTTTGGTTGACTAATTGCAACTATAGTTATAAGTAGGCACACAATTATTAGTATTTGTCTCATTAGATTCAGTAGTCTATTTTTATTAAAGATATTAAAATAGCATTCTTGATACCCATAAGTCTAATAACTGTCAATTATAATCATTCAGATTTGACCATAGATTTGATTAGATCTTTAGAAGGACTTGAGGACAAAAGATTTGAGTTGATAGTTGTTGATAACGGTTCTCAACACCCATTCGAATATGAAAGTGAAGTTTCATTTGATTTGTCCATTATTCATTCTAAGGTAAATCTAGGTTTTGCAGGTGGAAATGAACTAGGTATGAAAAAGGCAAAGGGTGCATATTTTTTTTTAATAAATAATGACACAGAGGTTCGTCAGTCCTTTGTTGAGCCTATTGTCCAATGCTTTAGCAGTCATCCAAATCTAGGTATGTTAAGTGTACTACTCCGTTTTTATGATACTCAATTAATTCAATTTGCCGGAGCCACATCATTGAGCAAATTAACCTTGAGAAACCGAAGTTATGGATATGGAGAAAAGGATGCTACACGATTTAAAGGGTATCGTCAAGTCGGGAATGTACATGGTGCCGCATTGATCGTTCCACAAAAACTGTATAAAAAACTCGGCGGTATGTGGCAGCCGTTTTTCCTGTATTACGAGGAGTATGATTGGTGTGCAAAATTTAAAGAAGCAGGGTATGAAATAGGATTTCTAGGTGATATCGAAATCCTGCATAAGGAAAGTGCAAGCGTAGGTCAATTGAGCCCGTTGAAAGTGGAATATATGTTTAGAAATAGAATATTATTTACTAGACGCAGAAGTACTGTCTTCAAGTACATTACGGTTTTCTATTTGATGACATTTGTTTTGACCAGGGATACCATAAATTATCTCCTACAGGGTAGATTCTCTTTGCTCTATCCATTGTACAAAGGGGCTTTTCGTGGAGTAAGTAATTCCATAGTATGAAAGTAGCTATTGAAGCGCAGCGAATTTTCCGCCATAATATTCATGGTATGGATGTCTTCGCAATTAATCTGATTAATGAGTTAGTGCAGCTAGATGGTATTGAAAAGATTTACGCCCTCGTAAATGCAAACAAAGAAGTCAAAAAAGTACTTCTTGAACATCCAAAATTGGAAGTAATTTGTTTTAAAGCGAGCTATCCAATTTGGGAACAAATACTTCTGCCAATTAAGCTGCAATCTCTTGAAGTTGATATTGTCCACTTTACCGCCAATACTAGATCTTTATTTGTAAAAACCACCTCACTTACAACCTTACACGATGTCTTTTTCTTAGATGCCAATCCTTTATTTCGTAAAGGTTATTCGTTATATCAACGGTATGGAAATTTCTATCGTAGGTTATTATTTTTATTACCTGTTATACGAAAGAGTACGCTAGTAACAGTTTCAAATTCTGAAAGATTGCGAATGATACAGGAGCACGCTTTAGATGTTGGAAGTTATATCTATAACGGTCTGAACAAAAAATTTAAAGTCATTCCGGAAAAAAAATGTCACGAAGTATTAAGTGCCTTTAAAATTAAATATCCATTTATTTTACATCTTGGAAATAAGGATCCAAAAAAAAATACCATTAGGTCATTACAAGCAATCGTTTCCTTTTTGAGTTCCAATCAAGATTATTATTCAGTCATAGTAGATTATCAGGAAGAAGGCAAAGCACTTTTTGAAAATTTAGTTGTCTCTGAGGACATAAAAGACAGACTAATACTATTGGATTTTGTACCTCAATCTGTAATGCCATATCTCTATAATGCAGCGCATGTTTTATTGTATCCGAGTATACAAGAGAGTTTTGGGATTCCTCAAATAGAAGCGATGGCATGCGAAACAATTGTAGTATCGGGAAACTGTGCTGCATTAATTGAAGTGACCAAAGGCGCTGCTATACACGTTGACCCATTGGATATCCATTCATTGATCAAGGGTTTGAACGACGCTAAAACACTAAATAATTCGCGGGAATTCATTGAAAGAGGGGCTAGTGTGGCGAAAATGTACAATTGGTCAAACACTGCTAAGGAATATCTCAAAGAATATCAAAAATTATGTTCAATTTAATCATCGGGCTGGTGACCTTGATATTCTATACCTACCTGGGTTACCCCTTGTTAATTGTTTTTTTGGCCAAGTTTTTTCCGAAAACAAGAAAGGTAGATGTGCTTTCCACGCCTACAGTAACTTGGATAGTGCCTTGCTTTAATGAGGAGGCAGTAATTTCAAGTAAAATTGAAAACCTAATGGCATTGGATTATCCAAAGAATAAACTAGAAGTTATTCTTATCACAGATGGTTCTACAGACCGTACAGTTGAGTATGCTAAAAGTTATAAAGAGGTAAAGGTTTTACATCAGAATACTAGGGCAGGAAAGGCCGCTGCAGAAAATAGAGCAATGAAATTCGCCAATGGCGAAATAATCGTCTTTAATGATGCTAATACTATGGTATCTAGTAATGCTTTGAAGCATATGATTAAGCATTATGCTGACCCGCAGGTTGGGGGCGTAAGTGGTGCAAAAGGTATCATTGTAGATCAGAAGGATACGGCAGCGAGTGAGGGAGAGGGCTTGTATTGGAAATACGAAAGCATGATAAAAAACGCCGATAGTAATTTTAATAGTTTGATGGGTGCGGCTGGTGAATTAGTCAGTTTTAGATCAGAATTAGTAATGGACCTGCCGGAGGATACAATATTGGATGATTTTATGCAAAGCTTCAATATTTTAAAGCAGGGTTATATAATGATCTATGAACCTAAGGCTAAAGCGAAGGAAACTAGTTCAGTAAACGTAGAGGAAGAACTCAAAAGGAAAATGAGAATTGCTGCGGGTGGATGGCAATCTATGAGTCGTTTGCCTTTTATGTTAAATATATTGAAACGGCCAATTCAAGCATGGATGTATATCTCACATAGAGCGCTGCGTTGGAGTGTCACAGCATTTGCTTTGCCCATACTTTATTTATTAACCGCTTTTTCGTTAGAATCAAATAATCTTTTAATAATCGCCTTGTTTATTGCTCAGAGTACGTTTTACTTTATAGCCCTTATTGGACATCAGTTTAGAGATAAATCACTACCCGGATCTGTTTTGGCAATCTATTATTTTGTGTTAATGAATTATGCGGTAATAGTTGGTTTTCAGCGATTTATTGGAGGTAAACAAGGCGGCGCTTGGGAACGCTCGGTTAGGAAGTAATAATTTAATTACCCTTTACAAAAGGTTTCATTCTTTTAATCTCCTGCTTCACCAAACTAACAATATTTTCAATTTCAGTTTTTACATCAAGCCATTTTTGCATGGCTTTATTCCCTATCATACCCTTGTCTAATTCTTTTTCCCAAACTTCAAAATAAGTTGTAGTCTTTGGAAACCCTACCATGGTGAAGGTGGGCTTAAGTTTATGAACGATTTTTCTGACATTTTCGGGTTGTCCTCCTTTCAAAGACTCAATTAACATAGGCAAGGACTCTTCTAATTGAACTATAAATATGTTAAAAATTTCTAGCGCATATTCAATATCACCGTCATAGTACATTTGTAAAGAATATTGGTCGAAGGCTTGATTAAATGAGAATGTGAGTTCTTGTTGGACTGAAGATTTATGAGTTTTATGTTTGATTAACTTAGATATTTCTACTAATACCTGCTTTATTTCATTGGGATGAAACGGCTTACTTATAAACCCATTCATGCCAGCTTGGTGCGCTCTTTTTTTATGTTGAACTACCGCAGAGGAAGTCAAGGCATAAATAGGTGTGTTTTTGTTTGGATTTTCTGTATTTCGTATGTTTTCGGTTGCTTCAAATCCATCCAGAATTGGCATAAAAATATCCATGAAAATCACATTGAATTTTTGACGCTTGCAATTTTCTTGGGCCTGCTGACCGTTTTCTACAATTTCATAATAAACGCCTATTTTATCTAATATTCGTCCAATATAAGTTTGGTTCATTGCATTGTCTTCTGCAACAAGCACACTAACCGAGTTTAGAATGTTATCAAATTCTTCTATTGATTGTTGTTCATTAGTTATGTCTTTCTCCATTTCGACCTTTTCGATCCTTTGAAACGGAAGTACTACATGTATGGATGTACCTACTTTCAAGGTGCTTTCCACCCAAATTTTGCCATCTAATAACTCAACAATTCGCTTGGTTATAGCTAATCCAAGACCTGTTCCATCGCTACTGTTTAGAAATACGCCTTCTTCCTGAACGAACTCTTGGAAAATGGCATCTAAGCGCTCCGCTGCAATTCCTGACCCCGTATCACTCACAGTAAATTGATAAGTAATTGCGCTCTTTGATTTAGATAAAACCTTCGCCCCTATTCGTATCTCACCTTCTCTAGTGAATTTTTCCGAATTACTTAACAGGTTCATGAACACCTGATTCAACAGGGTTTCATCCGTTAGTACAAGTGAATTGTCAATGTTTAAATAGGAAACGATTTTAACTAAACCTGAACCTCCCTGAGTTTTTAACCTGAAAGTTTGGGTCAAATCACTAAGCATAACACCTAAATCTGTAGGGGTTTGCCTAACCTGGATTTGCCCTGAATTCACCTTACTATAATCAAGGATATCATTGATTAGATTCAAAAGAAGATTACCAGATCTCGATATTACCTCTACATATTCTTCTTGCTCTTTATTGATTTCAGTTTCACTGAGCAAATAAGACATTCCAATGACCGCGTTTAAAGGAGTTCTTATTTCATGCGACATTTTTGCTAAAAACCTTTCCTCTGCACGTTTAGAACGATCACTTTCTTCGCGCGCTTTTTGAAGCGATTTTTGCAACTTTTTCTGTCTGGTAATATCCAGATGAATACCAATCGAACCAATTCTAACACCATTACTGTCATAGAGCGGTGAACCTGAAATAGTAACCCAAATCTCTTCACCGTTTTTTGCTACAATAGGTATTTCGTAAACACTTGATTGGTCTTTTCCTCTTAAGATTCGTTGCTCTTTGATTTGAAGGTTGGATATAACATCGCCTTTGCGAAGCAATATATCGTTTGCACGCTTACCTACTAATTCACTTTCAGAATAACCAGTTAACACTTCAAAACTAGGAAATACCTTAGTGATGATATCATCATTATCAACAACCAATAAACCTAAATTCAGATTCGTTACCATAGCTTTAAATTTTTCAAGATTTAAAAGCTGTTTGCGATATCCTTCATGAAGATTTATAATTTTATCTTCAAGTTGTGCAATAATCTCCTTATCGGTCATAAGTCAAATATCGTTAAATAAGTGAGCAATGCCTTAACCGTATAGAACATACTTTTTAATATGCTTTTTGAATCAATTTTTAGTTTACCAGGCCTCATATCTTTATGCACTCTAGCGTTGCTTGAGATCGTTTTAGGAATAGATAATATTATTTTTATTTCGCTGATTACGCAGGATTTAGAAAAGTCCAAACAACCAATGGCTCGTCGATTAGGATTGATTTTAGCATTGGTTTTTCGGGTAATTATGTTGCTAGGTATAACTTGGATAATAGGTTTAACAACACCTTTATTTTCCATACTAGATCATCCAGTTAGTGGTCGTGATGCAATATTGTTTTTGGGCGGAATTTTCTTGTTGTCTAAAGCATCTGTGGAAATAGTACATAAAACCGAAGGCAAAAAAAAGAAAGAAAATTCGAAAGCTCAAAGTGTCGTAAGCGCAATAGTTCAAATTGGAATGCTTGATATAGTTTTTAGTTTTGATAGCGTACTTACCGCTATTGGCATGACAGAAGACATAGGGGTAATGATTACAGCTGTGGTTATTTCCATGCTAGTTATGCTCTCCTTTGCAGAACCGATTAGCTCATATATTAGTCAGCATGTTTCACTTCAAATACTTGCCTTATCTTTTTTAATATTGATTGGAACAGTCCTCATTGCGGAAAGCGCACATATTGACATTCCAAAGCCCTATGTATATTGTTCTGTTGGTTTTGCACTAATTGTGCAGCTCCTAAGTATTCGGGCTAGAGGAAAAATCAACAATTAGATTATCGAAACCTCCCAATCAACCTGAAATAATCCTTTAAAATTACTTCATTGGTTTTGCCGTTTGGTTTGGTCCCAAACAAAAGGGTAGAATCTTCATCGTTGACCATATATGGAAGTTCATAGTTCAAACTTCGCTTGAAGATTTCTGATGCAAAGCTATAATGATCTCTATAGTCCATGTGATCAATTTGTAATTTCATCATAGTATCACCAACCGCTATATTAATTGTATCCGAGAATAAAGATGGATTAATCGGTTCTAATACAATATATGCACGATCCTCTCTCCAGTGATTGATGATGGCGAAGTTGAAGTGAGTATTAATACTATCTTTTTGGAACTTAGACATGCGATGCACCTTAAAACCGGCTGTATTGAGATCTTCGCTTTCTGTGGTCTTGTAATGAACTATTCGTGTATTGTTAAAGTATATTTCGTTACTTTCCAAAACAGCGAAATCCGGTTCTAAATCAAAATCAATTAATTGATGCTTGTACGGCCAGAGGATACTTAGTAATAAAGCTCCCACAATGAACCCTAGTGCTGATTTATAAAGCTTATTTACCATCTTTACTCAACAAATATGACGCAAGGATGTTTACTTGTAAAGACCTAAATCATTCATGGTTCAAAAGAAGGTAGCTGTCGTTGGAGCAGGGATTGCTGGATTAGCTTCTGCTATAAGATTGGCAGAAGCAGGAATTCGGGTAGACCTGTTCGAGAGAAATTCTTATACAGGAGGTAAAATGACCGTCTACGAGCAAGATGGTTTTCGCTTTGATGCAGGTCCATCCTTGTTTACGCTTCCACACCTGGTAGATGAAATTTTTGAATCATGCGGCAAAAATCCAAGGAACTATTTTAACTACAGACAACATAACACGGCCTGCAAGTATTTTTGGCAAAACGGCAAAGAGTTAGTTTTAAAAGCAAATTTGGCCGATAATTTAAAGGCAATTGAGGCCAATTTTGGACAGGCTGCTGCCCAATCGGCCAAAACATATTTTAAAGATTCAAAAGAAAAATACGAGCTGACCGAACCTTTTTTTCTTCAGCAAAGCCTTCATCGCTTAAAAACCTTTATTGATAGCAGGGTATTTAAGGTTCTTGCAGCAATTCCTAGGCTTGGGTTGTTTACTAGCTTGAATAAAATAAATGAGCAATATTTCCAAAACAAAGAATTAGTTCAACTCTTCAATAGGTATGCCACTTACAACGGTTCGTCACCATACCAGACTCCTGGGATAATGCAAATGATTAATCACCTCGAACACGGTAAAGGAACATTCTTGCCTGTAGGAGGCATGCATGAAATTGCACAAAGTTTAACCGTGCTTGCTAGAGAAGTGGGGGTGCGGATTCATTTAAATAAGAATGTAGAAGAGGTATGTTCTCAAGGTAAGGTAATTAATGCGCTTTCTATTGGCGGCAAAAAGAAATTCTTTGATGCAATCATTCTAAATACGGATGTTCACTTTGCATATGAGTACCTGTTGGATGAAAAAATAAAACGGCCCAAAAAAACTTTAGCTCAAGACCCTAGCACAAGTGCCCTCATTTTCTATTGGGGAATAAACCGCAATTTTGACCAATTGGACTTACATAACATTTTCTTTTCCAAAGACTATAAAGAAGAATTTAATCAGATAGCCAGCAATGACAACTTTTGGGTAGACCCGACGATTTACATAAATATTTCCAGTAAAGTTGAATCGGGAGACGCTCCTGAAGGTTGCGAGAATTGGTTCTTGATGATTAATGTACCACCAAATCAAGGCCAAGATTGGGAAAAAATCACTAATGAGGCAAGGAATACTATACTCAATAGACTATCCGTAGAGTTGGATGTAGATTTGAGGCAACACATAGTAACGGAGCGCATCTTAAATCCAATAATGATTGAAGATTTAACCTCTAGTAAAGGCGGTGCGCTCTATGGCACGAGCTCAAATGATCCTATGGCTGCCTTTCTTCGTCATCCTAATAAAAAACTCAGAGGGTATAGTGGTCTTTATTTTTGCGGTGGAAGCGCACATCCTGGCGGTGGCATTCCGTTGTGCCTGCTGAGTGGTAAATTAGCCGCAAATTGGTGTATAGAAGACATTCATGAATAAAGAACAAGTACAACATTTAATAAGAGTCTACGGCGGTTGGTTAATTTTAATAATACAGTCTGTTGGTGTTATATTATTGGGGAGTACCTGGAGTGATTCCTTTGTTTTCTTGACACCGGTTAATCTATCAATAATTGCAATACTGTTCTTTTTGGTTTCTAGTGTTCCTAAGTCTTATGCCTACTATTTTATGCCAGCCTTATTGGGGTGGTTAATTGAAGTAATAGGAACCAATACCGGTTTTCCCTTTGGAGAATACACTTACAGCGGTATACTTGGACCAGGTCTTTTTGGTACGCCAGTCATGATAGGTGTACTGTGGTGGGTGCTCATACGTTCAGCTTATGATTTAATGGGCTACATTACTTCTTCAATATTTTTTAAAAGCATTTTAACGGGTTTATCCATGGTGAGTTTAGATGTTATTATTGAACCGGTTGCAATAGAACTCAATTTCTGGCAGTGGACGGAGCCAGTAGTGCCCATAGAAAATTACTTGACTTGGTTTGTATGTAGCGCGTTATTTGCTGGTTTGACCGATAAAGGAGCTGCTAAAAACCCGTTAAGTCACTGGATTTGGATTGCAATGATTTTGTTTTTTGGTGCATTAAATGTGGTGTACTAAAAAGCCGGCTCAGTGGAGCCGGCTTCAACAATTAAGTTTGGGGTTTATTCATTTTTCAAGCGCTTAATCTCTGATTCAAGATCCTTTATTTTAAGCTGAATTTCTTTAGTGTCCTCCATTTCACTTTCGTTGAAATATTCTATTTCTTCACAATCTAGGCAAACAAGACCCTTTTGAGACATTCTCCAAGTATGACCAACCATATTACCGTACCAGATGTTATGCACATTTTCAATGTCAAAAATTAAGTTTTCTATACTTGGATCCAAGAATATTTCATTTCCAATGGGCAGATGCAATGTGAGTTTTAACTCTTGCCCTCTATACAAGGCTTCTTTTGGAACAGAAAAGCATTCACTTAAAATCAAATAACCACCGTTTTGCTCAAATGGATAATCAAATACTTGAGCACGTTGACGAGCATCTGAATTATTTTTTCCTCGAGCCTTGTGTTTCATAATGAGCCTTGCTGTTGAATCCTTAGATTTTTTAATCTGTAGACTTACATTGTCTATTCTTAAGTTCTGGTCGTCGATTTCGAATAAAAACCCTTTGTTGTATTCCAATAAATCTGTTCTAATATCAAAAACATCTCCGCTGAGCTTTATTTTCCTTACTTCGGTTGCACCCACTTTAAACGAGTTTGCTACTTGTCCGCCTGCATACAATACAAAGGCTAAACCAATAAAAAAGCTGATTCCGCCGATTACATTAAAGAGTTTTCCCTTAGTTAGAGTTTTGCCTAAAGCTTTGGCTATGATTGTGATTAGACCTAATAGAGGGAAGAGTAATACAAGCAGCGCACCTATGCGAATAAGTGTTAAGTCAATGCCTTTTCCGAGTATTGCTTCTGCTACATTCAGTCCTAATAGGTTCCCATTAATGGAAACAAAGTTTAAACTACCAACATTCCAGGCACCCCCAATGATCCCAAATAAAATCATGAAAAGAACGAACGCAAGGATACTAGCAAAAATGATTAGGATAATATTGAAGAAATTAAAAATGAACTTTATAACACGTTCAAATACTTGAAGAATAAAATTCGCAACACGCTCCAAAAAGTGAAGAAAGGATTTGCTATTCCCTTTACTCTCATTGCGAAACTCACCAAATCTTTCTTTCACTCCGTTTAGCTCCTCCTTGACACTTTTTTCAATGTTGCTGAGATTTACAGGCTCACCTTTCATTTGAAGTTTTTGAGCGGTCGTCTTTGCCTGTGGAATAGCTGCCCATAAAATAACATAAGACAAAAAGCCAATTCCAGTGGTGAAGAGCAACAATAGAAATATTACACGAATCCATATTATACTTACTCCAAAATAGGCGCCTATACCACTACTTACCCCGCCTATGACTTTTTCATCTGGATTTCGAAATAAGCGTTTTTTTGATTTAGTTTCCC
>Ga0213865_10002435_pt1 | contig 11713 bp, 10 predicted proteins | sample PICome_6_FD_160100 | JGI IMG/M metagenome (GOLD analysis project Ga0213865, IMG submission 160100) | Coastal seawater microbial communities near Pivers Island, North Carolina, United States - PICO282 | ecosystem: Environmental > Aquatic > Marine > Coastal | place: USA: North Carolina...
TGGGGTATGTGATTACCACAGAGGGTGATGGCGAAGCGGTTGCGATAGACAAAACCGTACTGACTCACTATGCCGTGTATTTTGAGGATGGGCGTTTGCTCGACACCAGTATTGAAGACATTGCAAAAGCCTATAAAATGTACAACTCCAAACGTCCCTATCAGCCAATCCCAGCCCGCGTCGATCCTGATGCTGGAATGATTGCTGGGTTTAAAGAGGGCTTGCGTCTTTTGTCGGTTGGCGATAAGGCAACACTTTATTTGCCATATGAATTGGCATATGGTGCCAACGGAGGACGTGGCATTCCACCTCAAACCAATCTGATTTTTGAGGTCGAAGTGGTTGGATTGGAATAAAAATCGTGCTTTGCGCATCTACAGATATTTTGCGATTTCCATCATTCCCCAATGGCTATTGTTACAGTGGATAAAGCGCAACCCGGAAATTGTTGATCAGTTCTACTCACAAGGGGTTTTTGTATGGCTGTCAAAGCTCACCCTTCAAGCGACTGCTTGGAACCCTTTTTCAGTTGGTGATCTTTTCTATGCAATCGCAATTGCTTTCATTCTAAAAAGCATTTGGCATTTTAAACGTTTGCTTCGTTGGTCAACGCTGATTAAAATTCTCGGCGGCTTTGGTTTTCTTTTATTCCTATTCCATTTGCAATGGGGACTACATTACCATCAAACAAGTTTGTCCTCACGCCTCAACGCTCCTTCAGACTACTCTTCTGAAAAGTTGGAGTTGTTTACACACCATCTAATTGAGCAAACAAATCAATTCCACAAAAAACTTTCTCAAAACGATTCTATGCCTGTTGAAGTCCCCTACACAACAGACAAAATCTTTGATGTTGCAACAGAAACCATTCGAAACCAACATCGCTACCCCATTTCAAATATCAAAAAGTCTATTTTCAGCTTAGCCCTGAGTTATATGGGCTACGGGGGCTATATAAACCCCTTTACGCTAGAAGCACAAGTCAATGCGTATCAGCCCAAATTGCAATTGCTCACAACTTCAGCTCATGAGATTGCACACCAATTGGGCTATGCAGCAGAAGAGGAAGCAAACTTTATTGCGATCGACGCAGCCCTTCAATCAGAAGATCTATACATGCAATATGCAGGCTACCACTTGGCTTTGGGGTATGCCCTAGCCGATTGTCGAAAGAGAAAAGACATTGATTCCAAAGTGCTTTACCAAAAACTCGATGCAGGGGTTTTGAAGCAGTATCAGCAAGTCTCTGCATTTTGGCAGAGCTACCAAAACCCACTTGAACCATTGTTTAAGAAAAGCTATGACACCTATCTCAAAGCAAACAACCAAACCGCAGGAATCAACAGCTATAATTTGGTGGTTGGATTGCTGTTAAATCAAACCCTAAACAAATAGTTGCGTGGTATAAAGCACCAAGTTGTTGAATACTTATTTAACAAAATTACTTAACTTGCATATCGCATAGACTCCAAATCTGTTCCATACGCATGAAAAACCTACTGTCTTTCTTTACTTCACTTCGGAGTCCTTCTCTGCAGATTTTTAAAAAGAATCTTGCAAATAACTTTCCGCTTTTATGTTTGTTGTTGAATCGTCAATGTCCTGAAAATAAGTCGGTTAGTGCAGATTCCTATTTAAAATATATAAAAGAAATAAACGCAACTATGCGGATATATACAAGTTAGCCGTCATTGAAAACGACATCTTGCAAAAATTGACAATGGACTTAAATCCGAGAACATATGAACCAAATATTGAACTGACAGAGTTTGTCAAACGGTATTGGACATTAGATGGTGAAAAGGAAAATATACCTCTCAAAAACACTATCGTGCCTGACGGAACTATGAAATTGATTTTTCATTATGGCGACGCTTACAAACATCATTCTCTAAATGGTGAAATTACAATTTTACCGAAATGCTTTTTGATTGGTCAATTGACAAAACCCTATATTATTGAACCTATAGGAGTTACTGGTAGTTTTGTTGTACAATTCAAACCAAATGGGTTTTTACCGTTTACATCAATTCCAATCAAAGAAATGGAAAATACTGCGGTTCCATTGGAGAAATTATTTGGAGAAAACGGTATAAAACTTGGCAATCAAATCTTAATTGCAAACTCTACATCTGAAAGAATTCAAATTGTCGAGACCTTTCTTTTAAGAGAATTGGCTGATAAAAACAGAATTGACACTATCGTAAAATCAACAGTTGAAACAATCTTCAATGCAAATGGACAATTTTCTGTAAATGAATTTTCAAAGAGCAATAATATCAACCGAAGACAATTAGCAAGAAAATTTTCTTCATCTATTGGCTTAAGCCCAAAACAACTTGCAAAGACAATTAGAATTCAGTCAACCTTGAAAATATTGTTAAATGAAGATGTTTCAAGCTTAACTGACTTGGCTTATAAAAACGAATTTTTTGACCAAGCACACTTTATAAAGGAATTTAAGGAATTCACAGGTTTGACACCAAAGGAGTTTTTCGGTGACGACCTTAAAATGTCCTTGATTTTTGATAAGGAGTAGTCTTGTCCCATTTTTACAATTTTGTCGTTTGAACTGATTTTACCTTTGCATAGCAATAATGCAAAAACTTAAAATCATAAAAAAATGGCGAATACAAATCCAGTTGGTTGGTTTGACCTAAACGTAGCAAACTTAAACAGAGCAAAAAAATTCTACGAAACAGTTTTCAATGTAGAGCTAACAGATGCACCCATTGAATGGGGAAAGCAATCATTTTTCCCCTTTAACCACGAAAGTCCAAATATTTCTGGTGCTTTAGTGGAGAAAAGCGATTTTGTTCCAAGTAGCAATAACACGGTTATTTATTTTGAAACCAAAGATATCAACTCAGAAGAACAAAGAATTGAAAAGGCTGGTGGAAAAGTGGTACAGTCTAAAATGAGCATTGGTGAATTCGGTTTTATTTCAATTTTCATTGATACAGAAGGTAATACGGTTGGACTACATTCAAGAAAATAAATTATAGCTTTATAAAAACAACGAACGGCTAACAAGGTGTATAAGCAATAGCGGTTTGAGTGCAAACTTGAACCGCTATTTCATTTTATTAAATTATATTGTAATCCGAAAAGTAGTAGCCAAAAATCCGCTACTGCTCATACACGAGACCGTTGGATTCCATTTAGCCTTTGGCTGACCTAAATCTCTACATCAATGGAAAATATTGAAATTAGATTAGCAAAAAAAGAAGATGCTCAATTTATTGCTTTGCTTGGGAGAATTACATTTACCGAAACTTTTGGGCATTTTTTTAGAGTTAAGCAAGACTTGCTTGATTATAACAATTTGACATTTTCGGTTGAGAAAATTGAAAAAGGAATAAAAAAACCAAACAATGTCTTTTTTATTGCATTTATAAACCGACTACCTGTTGGATATGCAAAACTTAAACTAAATTCTAAGTCTGAATTTATTGAATCAACGAATACTTGCCAACTTCAGAAAATCTATGTTTTGAAAGACTTTTTATCAATGAAAATTGGTTTTGAGTTGCAAAATCTTCTATTGAAAAAAACAAAGGAATTGGGATATGATAATATTTGGCTTTCTGTACTTAATAAAAATGAACGAGCAATAAATTTTTACAAAAAAAGTGGATTTAAGAAAATTGGATATCACGATTTTCAAATTGGGAGAGAAAACTTTGAATTCATTGCAATGAAAAAAGAACTATAAATACTGTGACCAACAAAACCTATACGTAATTGCTTGTTCTCGCCTACTTCTAAAAATCCGCGCGGATTTTCAGTTTGGTGTGTACCTGTCTGCCGACAGGCAGGCTTGCGAAGTTTCGTACCAGTCCACGTAACTACTTATAGCCGTCACCGCTGGCATGCCCCATCCCACAAAAACAAACCCCAAGAAACGAAGCCTTACAAAGCAAAGCTGTTCCTAGGGTATATGTTACAACGCGGTATAGATATTAATCCACCACAGTAGGTGCACCTGCCGTCTCCATTTCGGTAGAAGCGGTTTTGACATCTGAAACAAAGTTCTCAATCATCGGTTTGAGCTCGGCAAACAATGTTTTGGCAACTTCAAAACTCTCCATATGCAGTGGGGTTGGACCGTACGAATTGCCCATCAATCCATTTGCTGCAAAATAAAGTCGATAGGACAGGGTTAGGTTATCATTCTCCCCGACTTCAGCTTTAGAAGAACTTCCTTCCAAAAGGCGGTTGACCGCATGCATCCTATCACGTAAGGAATGGAGTGTAGACGACAAATCCTCTTGGCTTGACTCTACAAAAGGAAGTGCCTTGAGCAGTGTTTTCAAATGCTTACTAGACTTTTTAAATGAATGACTTGCGAGATCTATCTCCATATCAAGTGCCATGAGTTGATCGATATAATCTTGTCTCATATCAGCAAGTGGATTTTTCAGTACATTTTCTCGGATTCGATCTACCTCAAAAGATTGAGGCCCGATGAGCTCTGTAACCTGACCGCCAATTTGCTGATGCAAGCTAACCGTGTAGATGCCAGGGGCAACATTCAAACGAAAGCTGTTAAGGGATTCTCGCTTAGAATCGGCATTTGCCACACTGACATAGGGTTGTTTTAAATCCCAAGTCACGCGCTGAACACCCGTTTTATGGGGCGTATAGATTCGATCAATCACTTCTCCAGCTTCATTTTGAATGACTAAAATCGCTTGGGCTTTGGGCTCCTGTTTTTCGGCATCAAGCGCCTCCCATCCAGGGAAAGGAATATCCTCAGTCTTTTTGTCTTTTTCCCTTTTTTGACGTGTAGCTTTCATCGACTTGTGCCCATCTTTGAGATAAAAAGTAAACAGAGCACCGTAATCTGGATTTTTGGCTGTAAAAAACGATCCTCCCTGACTTGATGTTCCGCCACGAATCGGATTGTATTGCAGTGCCTTTCGTGTTTCGAAGAGCATGGCCGTTTGTTCTACGCTTTCCGCTGTGATATTACGAAGTGGACTATAGTCGTCAAGTACGTAAAAACTACGACCAAAAGTCGCTAAGACAAGATCATTCTCACGTTTTTGAATGGCAAGATCACGGACTGAAATCGTGGGAAGTCCAGTTGAGAATTTATGCCATTGATCCCCTTGATCCAAACTCACATAAACCCCGTACTCTGTTGCCAAAAACAATAGTTTGGGGTTGACATGATCCTGTACAATTCTCCAGACCAGTGTTCCTTTCGGAATCCCATTGGTTATCGAAGTCCATTTTTTTCCTCCATTGGTTGTTTTATACAAGTATGGGGCATAATCACCATACTTGTGGTTATCAAGAGCCACGTAGGCAACTTGATCATTGTGAAGGTCAACTTTTATGTCATTTACAAATGCAGTTGCAGGTGAGCCGGGTAGCTTGTCAACCGTCATTTTTGTCCATGTTTTACCCCCATCATTCGTGTGCTGAATGATACCGTCATCAGTACCTGCATACAAAAGATCAGGATTTGTGGTTGATTCACTCAATGAGGTAATGGTATTATAGGTTGACATCGCATAAACATCCCAGGGGTTGTCAAAACTTTGCTGACGACCCATAATCGGCAGAGCCAAACGCTCTTCGTCTTTTGTTAGATCACCAGAAATCGCAGACCAGCTATCTCCACGGTCATCCGATCTCCAAACACGTTGGGTGCCAAAATACAATCGCTTGGGGTCATGATGACTCACAAGGATTGGTGCATCCCAATTGTAACGTTCATAGGGCTCTCCAATTCCACTTTGTGGTTTGATATAAATGGCTTCCATTGTGGTTTTATCGATTCGATACAGGTTTCCTTGTTGCCACTGCGCGTAAACAATATCGGGGTTTCCCGGCTCGGTAGCAGGTTGATGACCATCACCTCCTAGCAAAACATACCAATCTGAATTTGTAATTCCATTGGTTCGAAAAGTACGAGAAGGACCGCCTTGTGTATTATTGTCTTGTGTACCTCCGTAAATATTGTAGAATGGTGCTGCGTCGTCAACTGCAAGTTTGTAAAACTGAGTCAAAGGGAGATTGTTGACAAACTTCCAAGTTTTGGAATCGTCAAACGATTCATAAATCCCTCCGTCAGTTCCAAAGAGAAGGTAATTGGGATCGTCCTTTTTAAAAGTCAATGAGTGATTATCAGAGTGTTTGTTGGCCTCACTCATGGTATAGAATGTTTTACCACCATCCTCAGAGACCAGTGCGCGGACATTCATTAAATAGATCCGATCAAAATGATGCGGAGAGGCAATCAACTCTTGGTAGTAGTGAGGGCCTGTTCCACCTGAAACGGTATCCGACATTTTTGTCCAGCTACCACCACTGTTTGATGAGCGATAAACTGCTCCCTTGCGACGATCAAGTTCGATTGCGGCATAAAGCACCTCAGGGTTTATTGGAGAAATTGCCAATCCGATTTTACCCATATTTGATGAGGGTAATCCATTATCTATTTTAAACCAAGTTTCTCCTCCATCAACGCTTTTGTAGAGAGAGGTGCCAGGACCTCCTCCCATGTAGGCAGCTACATTTCTGTGACGTTGCCAACTCGCAAGATAGAGCACGTCTGGATTGGTTGGATCAATAACAAGATCCGTAACCCCTGTCCACTCGTTGATGCTGAGTTTATTTATCCATGTTTTACCTCCATCTGTGGATTTATACAATCCTCTCTCGCCCCCTGAACTCCATAACGGACCTTGGGAAGCCACCCAAATGGTATTTGAATCATTGGGATGGACGATAATTTTTGAAATATGTTCGGACTGTTTTAAGCCCATATCTTGCCAAGACGAACCGCCATCTGTACTGCGATAAATCCCATGACCGATCCCGACATGACGACCGCCAACATTCTCTCCAGTCCCCAGCCAAACAACAGACGAGTTACTCGGGTCAAGTGTGATACAACCTGTTGAATAAAAGGACTCGTCATCTGTCAATGGGGTCCATGTTGTCCCAGCATTCATGGTTTTCCAGGTACCGCCTGAACCAACTGCGACATACCAAACATTTTCGTTTGTTGGATCGATGGCAATATCAGCGATACGCCCTGACATAAAAGCAGGACCGATACTGCGAAAAGAAAACCCGTTTAAAGCAGATTTGAGTCCGGTTTCTTCTTCATCTGACTGAGCAAATGAAAAGGGAAAAATGAGCATAAAAGATGCGCATACGAGATGTAAAAAAATATTTTTCATGATTACGACTTTAGGAATTAATTTATTAAAGTACAAAATAATTTAGAATAGTGTGCTTTTCAGATCATAAAATCCGTTAAACCTATCTATTTTTGCAACCGAAATGAAAGTCAAACAATCTATTGAGTTAACCCTCACAGGGATTGCTGCGAAAGGGATGGCAGTTGGTCGAACATCTTCTGGTGTCGTTGTCTTTGTAAAAGATGCTGTTCCAGGTGATGTTGCCATGGTGTATCTCTATAAAAAAAGGAAAAGTTATTTTGAAGGAAGACTGGAAAAACTGATCTCCCCCAGCCCATATCGAATCTCAGCCAAATGCAGTCATTTTGGAATCTGTGGCGGTTGCCAGTGGCAACATTTATCCTATTCAAGTCAGCTCGAACACAAACAAGAAGAAGTCCATCAAAATTTTGTAAAAATCGGATCATTTGATTTTCCTAAATTGGAAAAGATTATCCCGAGTAAATCACAATTCAATTACCGAAACAAAATGGAGTATAGCTTCTCCAACAGTCGTTGGCTCACCAAAGCAGAGATTGAATCTGGGAAAATTATAGACCGCAATGCCTTGGGCTTTCACAAACCGCGGATGTGGGACAAAATTGTTCATATTGAGGAATGCCACCTTCAGCAGGAACCAGGAAATGAAATTCGAAATTTTATTCATCAATATGCTCTGGATAATGGAATCTCTTATTTTGATCTGAAACAGAAAACAGGTCAATTACGGAGCATGATGATTCGCACGGCTACAACTGGACAAATCATGCTCGTCATTCAATTTTTTGAAGATCAATCCGCACAGAGGGAGACCTTGTTTGAAGCAATCCTTGCCAATTTTCCGCAAATCAACTCTCTCCAGTACATTGTTAATCAAAAGGCAAACGACAGCATCTACGATCAAGAGGTGATTTTGCATGCTGGAGGTCCATTTATTGAAGAAGAAATGGAAGGACTTCGGTTTCAGATTACACCCAAATCTTTTTATCAGACCAACTCGTTACAGGCCTATGAACTGTACAAAATTACGCGTGACTTTGCAGGGCTTATGGGAAATGAAATCGTTTATGACTTGTATACAGGTTTGGGAACCATCGCTCAGTTTATCGCTAAAGGAGCAAAACATGTGGTTGGTATCGAAGCCATCCCCGAAGCCATTGCTGCTGCAAAAGAAAATGCAAAGAGAAACAAATTGTCCAACTTGAGTTTTATTTCTGGTGATATGAAAAAAGTGTTTACCGATGATTTTATCGCTACCTATGGAACACCAGATGTTGTGATAACAGACCCCCCTCGTGAAGGGATGCACAAAGATGTTGTTCAGCAATTGATTGCAGTTCAACCACAGCGAATCGTTTATGTGAGTTGTAACTCCTCTACGCAGGCACGAGATTTAAATTTGTTAACCGACCATTATGCAATTCAAAAAGTGCAGCCAGTCGATATGTTTCCGCATACACAACACGTAGAAAATGTTGTACTTTTGGAGAGAATCCATGCGTAAAATCTGGTTTTTCTTTTTGCTTCTTTTTCTCAACTCCAGTTGTGAGCCAGATGATGTGTGTAGTGAAGCAAACCCATCGACTCCACAACTTGTTTTTCGATTGTACGATTCAAGTCAACCAAATGAATTTAAAGCTGTGGATACCTTACGGGTCATGAGTTTGGGTGATCAAGCTCCGCTTGAATTTATCAATACCGATTCGATTGTATTTCCTCTTCAAGTCAATGCCAATAAAATAAATGCAGACTTAACCATTTCTAATGGGATCACAGATCGTATTGAAATTGATTACCTAACGAAAGATGTTTATTTGAGTCGAGCATGTGGGTTTCAAACCACATTTCAAATCCATACCATTGAAGTTGACCAGCCCGCCAATTGGATAAATTCAATTGAGATTGTAACCAATGAAGTCATCATAGACACCCTAGCCCATGTTAAAATCTTCCATTAGCGGTTTACTTCTTTTTATGGTTTGCATTGGCTATGGCCAGGATAGCATTCCCAAATACACCGAACGATATAGTCTTCGTTTTGGAGTTGATATGAGTAAGCCCATTCGCTCTGTAGTAGAAGATCACTACAAGGGTCTCGAACTCACAGCTGATTATCGACTCACGCACAACCTGTATCTCGCAGGGGAAGTCGGAATGGAGGACAAGCGAGTGGTCAGTGAGTCTCTCGATTTTCAGACTTCAGGTGAATACCTCAAGCTAGGATTAGATATCAATTTATTTAAAAATTGGCAAGGCATGGAAAATCAACTCTTGACAGGATTCCGACTAGGTACAAGTAAGCACAAGCATCGACTCCATGGCTACGCAGTACGACAACTCAATCATTTCTGGCAAGAAGAATTATATAAGCCACTAAAAACCTCTATCGAATACAACAATCTAAGTGCATTTTGGTTTGAACTCTTGGTTGGCGTAAAAGCTGAGTTGCTAACCAATCTGTATATGGGAATCAGTGTACGGATGAATTACTTGATCAACGATAAGGAAGTCGATAATTTTGACAACCTTTATGTTCCTGGGTTTCATCGTGTTTCAGACGTCAGCCCTTGGGGTGCTGGACTAAACTATACCATTATGTATCAATTTCCCCTGTATCGAAAATAAGAGAATACTCTTGCAATTAGATAAAAGAGGTTGAACGGTTGCACACAAAAAAAAAATATCTAATTTTGCAAACCCTAGGTTCAACCGCTGGCGATGGTCGTGAATGTTGCTCTTAGTTATTTTTAGCTAAAAATCATGGAACACCTAGTTCAATATGTTCAAGACGAATTCGTCGAGAAAAAATCCTTTCCTGCGTTTCAAGCAGGTGACACTATCACTGTTTATTATGAAATTCGCGAAGGCGAAAAAGTAAGAACCCAGTTCTTTAAGGGAGTTGTGATCCAAATAAAAGGTACTGGCAGCACCAAAACTTTTACAATCCGTAAGATTTCTGGTACTGTTGGGGTTGAGCGAATTTTTCCTTTCAACCTCCCAACCATTCAAAAAATCGAGGTTAATAGCCGTGGTAAAGTGCGTCGTTCTCGTATTTTTTACTTCCGTGAATTGCGTGGAAAGAAAGCGCGAATCAAGGAAAGAAAGAATTAATAATTCTCATTTCACAAACACCTCCTTTTTAGGAGGTTTTTTTTTGATTTCCTAATTTTTTTAAGGCATTCGTTCGGATCGTTTAAAGAAAACGAATTCTCTTGTAAAGACCTATGTCTTTTGCTTGTCGCGTTGTATATTTGCGCCACCAAAAACAAAATCATGTCCAAAATTAAAGTTGCTAACCCCGTCGTTGAGATCGATGGTGATGAAATGACAAGAATCATTTGGAAGTTCATCAAAGACCAATTGATACTTCCCTACATCGATGTTGAGCTTTTATACTACGACTTGGGTCTTGAGAGCAGAGATGCAACAGATGATCAGATTACGATTGATGCTGCCAATGCAATTAACAAGTATAAAGTTGGTATTAAATGTGCCACCATTACCCCCGATGAAAATCGTGTAAAAGAATTCGGCTTAAAGAAAATGTGGCGTTCCCCAAACGGAACGATTCGCAATATCGTAGGGGGAACTGTATTTCGTGAACCCATTATCATGAAAAATGTTCCGCGGTATGTACAAGGTTGGACAAAGCCCATTTGTATTGGACGTCATGCTTTTGGAGATCAGTACAAAGCGACAGATACTGTTATAAAGGGGAAAGGGAAACTCACCATGACCTTTACACCAGAAGATGGAAGCGAAGTCCAAAGTTGGGAAGTATATAACTTTCAAGAAGGTGGAGTCGCCATGAGCATGTATAATATCGACTCGTCCATTTATGGATTTGCTCGTTCTTGTATGAATCGTGCTTTGAGCAAAGGATGGCCATTGTACTTCAGTACCAAAAACACCATTATGAAAGCGTATGATGGTCGGTTTAAAGACATTTTTGAAGAGGTTTATCAAAACGAATTCAAGTCGAAATTTGAAGAAGCTGGTATCCACTACGAACACCGTTTGATCGATGATATGGTCGCTGCCGCCATGAAATGGAATGGTGGCTTTGTATGGGCATGTAAAAACTATGATGGTGACGTGCAATCCGATACCGTTGCACAAGGATTTGGGTCACTGGGCTTAATGACCTCTACTTTGGTTACCCCAGATGGAGAAATCATGGAAGCAGAAGCAGCGCATGGTACGGTAACAAGACACTATCGTCTGCATCAAAAAGGTGAAGAAACCTCTACCAATCCGATAGCATCTATATTTGCTTGGACACGTGGACTTGCTCATCGTGCTAAACTGGATGACAACCTGGACCTTGCAAATTTCTGTGAAACGTTAGAACGAGTATGCATTCAGACGGTGGAAAGTGGCAAAATGACCAAAGACTTGGCATTACTTATCCATGAGAAGAATCTCAAAAGAGAGCACTATTTGAGTACACAAGAATTTTTAGACGCAATCAAAGCTGAGCTCGATAAAATACTGGGCTAGAGAAATGTTTTTTA
>Ga0213865_10002438_pt1 | contig 11708 bp, 11 predicted proteins | sample PICome_6_FD_160100 | JGI IMG/M metagenome (GOLD analysis project Ga0213865, IMG submission 160100) | Coastal seawater microbial communities near Pivers Island, North Carolina, United States - PICO282 | ecosystem: Environmental > Aquatic > Marine > Coastal | place: USA: North Carolina...
ATCAGCCACGGGCCGCGTGCGGGGCTTGGTATGGGTTGAAGTGGGGGTGGCCTTGTTTTCCATCAGCATTTTCGCCCTCCTTGCCGGTCGGTTTTCGGGGTGGACTTGGGTAAGCTGGATTGGGCCAGTGACACCGTTGGGAGGACTGGCCATGATGGTGGGGTGGGTTCTGTGGACCCTTCAGTGGCGTCGTCCCCGTGAACAAAACGGAGGTAAATCTGAGGAAAAATCCGACAGCTGAATCCCGCCGTTGGCAAGGTGGGTGTCTATCTTTGTGACAGGCTAGCAATGATCTGCCTCGACAACATGGTACACCAAGGAAACACCCCTTTCCACCCCAATCTGGCTGAGATTGGATTGCGCAAAGCACGCAACATCTGGTGGAATTTACCTCCTGCCCGCCTCATAGAGCGGACCCTCTTAGCAGGAGAAGGAAGACTCACTTCAACCGGCGCCATCGCCATAGAGACCGGCCGATTTACCGGTCGCAGTCCCCAAGACAGGTTCATCGTCAAAGACAACCTCACACAGGACAACGTCTGGTGGGGTGAGGTCAACCAACCCATCGATTCGGGACAAGCAGCGGTATTGCATGCCGATTTGATGCGCTACCTCGATGGCAAAGGGCTGTATGTCCGGGATGCCTTCGTGGGCTCTGCCAAGGAATACCGCAAAGGGGTCCGGGTGATGACCGAGAAGGCCTGGTCCAATTTGTTTGCCTTCAACATGTTTCTCCGGCCGACGAAGGAAGAAATCGCGGGCTTCACGCCCGATTGGCATGTGGTCTGCGCCCCCGGATTCAAGGCGGATCCCGCGCGGCATGGCACACGGCAGTCCAATTTTGCCATCCTCGACTTCACGCACAAGCGCGTCTTGATCGGGGGGACGGGCTATACCGGCGAGATCAAAAAAGGCATGTTCAGTGCCATGAATTTCTTGTTGCCCACCGAATCAAACGTCCTGCCCATGCACTGTTCGGCCAATGAAGGCCCAGATGGCAAGACCGCGGTTTTCTTCGGGCTCTCGGGAACCGGCAAGACCACCCTCTCCAGCGATCCCCAGCGACAGCTGATTGGCGATGACGAGCACGGGTGGGGGCCTCGGGGCATTTTCAATTTTGAAGGCGGTTGTTACGCCAAGACGATTGACCTCGACGCCGCCCGCGAGCCGGACATACACGCGGCCATTCACCACGGTGCGATGTTGGAGAACATTGGTTTTGCTGCCGATGGTGTGACCCCTGACTTCGCGGACGCCACCACGACGCAGAACACACGGGTGAGCTATCCGATTCAGCACATCCATGGCGCCAAGCCCAGCGGAGAAGGGGCCCATCCGGAGCACATCTTTTTTCTGACCTGCGACGCTTTTGGGGTATTGCCACCATTGGCTCGCCTCGATGCGCCCACTGCAGCGTACCACTTCATCAGTGGATATACGGCCAAGGTCGCCGGCACCGAGGACGGCATTGACGAGCCCAAGGCCGTATTCAGTGCGTGTTTCGGCGCGCCTTTTCTGCCCCTGCACCCCGGCAGGTATGCCGACATGCTCAGCCAGCGCATGGCCGAGCACGGTTCCAAAGTGTGGCTGGTGAATACCGGTTGGACCGGTGGACCGCATGGTGAGGGCCGCCGTATGTCTTTGAAGGATACCCGGGCGTTGTTGAATGCCGTGCTCCAAGGCGATATGGATCAAGTGGATTACCGCCAATGTGACCGCTTTGGTTGGGAAGTGCCTGTCACGGCGCCGGAGGTAGACGACACCCTGCTCAATCCCCGCAATACATGGGCGGACCCCTGCGCATACGATGCCAAGGCCGATGCCCTTGCGGACCGCTTTAACGCCAACTTTGCACCCTTTGCAGAAGGTGTGTCTGCTGAGGTCCGTAATGCGGCACCAAGTGTGCCGGCGCACGTCGGCTGACCATCCTTTGTGGATGAACGGTGGTGGCGCTGGGCGTTGATGCTCGGCTCCGGGCTTTCTTTGTTCCATGCGGCGGTTTTATGCACCGGAAGTCAAGCCTGGTCCTCATTCCTTGGGGGCAGATGAGGCCCGTCACTTGGGTCAAGTGCTGCGCGCTCGTCCAGGTGATGCTGTTGAGTTGGCCGATGGCAAGGGAGCGGTATTTCCTGCGGAAGTGTTGTCAGTGGGCAAGCGAGAAGCGGTGTTGCAGGTGGGAGCACCGGCCTGCTTTCCGATCCCGGATCCCCAGTTGACCTTGTGGGTGGCGCCGACCAAGCACACCGACCGCTTCGAGTGGTTCTTGGAGAAGGCCTGCGAATGCGGTGTCTCCCGGATCCAACCCATTTGGACGGGGCGCAGCGAGCGCAAGGTCGAAAAGCATGAGCGTTGGCACCGCACATTGGTGGAAGCGATGAAGCAGAGCCAACGGGCGTGGCTTCCAGAGTTGCTGCCTGCAACACCATTGAAAGAGGCGCTTGAAACAGTAAAGGGGGCAGAGGGCGGACCTTGGTTGGGCCTGGCGCACTGTCCTGTGCCGGAACACCCCGAATGGCAGCGGCAATCGATCACGGAAGCCATGCCGGCGGGCAGCGATGCGGTTTTGGCGATCGGGCCCGAAGGAGATTTCACGCCCGACGAAATAGAAGCTTTTGGTGCAGCGGGCTTTACTCCTGTCACCATGGGGACGCACAGGTTGCGGACCGAAACCGCGGCCCTGTATGCCGTGCAGGCCTTTCACTTGATCAATGCCCTGAAATGAAGTCCATCGTCAACCTCATCCTCGTGCTCTGTATCGCAGGCGGGGCACTCTATGTGACCAATCCTGACCAAGAGGCATTCAGCCTTTTTTTGAGTGACTACGTCCAGACTGAACTCGCCGACGACACGCCGGGGGAGACGGCCTTGGGCAAGAAGCTACGCAAGGGGCTGGGCGACCTGGCCGCTGTGGCCGGCCGTGAGGTCACGGAAAGAGAAGATCTGTACATCGCCTCCATTTACCGGCTCGACATCCTCAACAAGCATTACACGTTTGCCGGGGTGGCTGGCCAGTTCTTTCTCGTCGAGAAAACAGAAGAGTGAGTCAGTCCGCTTGGGGCTCTTCCTCCGAAACAGGCGGGGCCTCGGGCATGGGCATCCAATGGGTGACCGCTTTGAAGTACTGATTGGAAGCCCCTTCGCCCGACCAAAAATGTCGGCCATGGCTGTCTGCCCGATCGGACTGGGCAGAGAAGAAATTTTCCATAAACCGAAGGACGATGACATCGCGCATCTCAAAGCTGGCTTTTCCGGGGAGCAATACCTCATTGCCGGGTACGACCGCCAATACCCGCTGGCCATTGGTGGGCAAGCGGTCATCGCAGGAAATCCAGGGCGAGGAATTGTTCTCGGTGTGCTCCATGTTCAACGTCCTTGAAAGGAGGGGCTGCGCTTCTCGAGGAAGGCAGCCACCCCTTCTTGGTAGTCCTCTGTACGAGAGGCTGCGCCTTGAAGTTCCAATTCGGTGTCGAGTTGCGCGCTGAACCCCTGCTCAAAAGCGCGGTTGAAGGCCGCTTTGGTCAAGGCCAGGCCACGTGTGGGCATGTTGGCCAAGTGCTGGGCCAAGGCCATGGTCTCTTCGGCGAAAGCCTCCGCAGGAAAGGCCGTGTGGATCATGCCCATTGCGGCGGCATCGGTCGCCGTGACAGGCGTGCCCAGATAGGCGAGTGCAGTGGCGCGTTGCAGGCCCACCAAGCGCGGCAACATCCAGGTACCACCGCTGTCGGGGATGAGGCCGATCTTGGAAAATGCCTGAATGAATTTGGCGCTTTCTGTTGCGACGCAGAGGTCACAGGCCAGGGCGATGTTGGCTCCGGCCCCTGCCGCAACACCGTTGACCGCGGCGATCACCGGTTTCTTCAGTGCCCGGATGAGCCGTACGGTGGTGTTGTACGATCCGCCTACGATTTCTTCAAAAGTGGGGGCGTTATCCCCTGTGATTTCCTTGAGGTCTTGGCCAGCACAAAAGGCCTTGCCCTCACCTGTGATGACCACGCAGCGCACACCCTCGTCCTCGTCGGCGGTCCGCAAGGCATCCTGCAGCAGGGCAGCCATAGGCTGGGTGAAGCTATTGAAGGCAGCCGGGCGGTTCAGGGTCAATTTCACAACCCCACCTTCCCGGGCAGTCAGGATGGTGTCTTCATGCATCGCACGCAATGTAACGCCCGAATCACCTCCGGACGACCAGCCTTTCTATCGCTGTTCCCTCGGCGTGTTGGACTTCGATGAAGTAAATGCCATCAGGCCATGAAGACAAGGCCAATGTGCCCGATGCCGAAAGGCCCGGAGAGGCCAATGACCGACCGGTGGCATCGCGCAGTGTGATGGACCTGACATCCCATGCGGCAGGCAGGGTCAATTGGACAGCATCCGAGGCAGGGTTGGGGTACAGCTGAAATGAAACAGCGTTCAAGTCCCCTGCACTCATTGGGCCTACGAGCACACAGGAGATGGCGGAACAACCTGAGGCATCGGTGATCTCCAAGCAATAGGTGCCGTCAGGCAGGCCGACAAAAACAAAAGAGGGTTCGTCGGATTCTGAAATCGGGAAGCCAATGCTCTGGAGGTTTTCGTCCAGAATATTGATGGTGTAAGGCGCTGTTCCCCCTACCGCTTCTGCAGTAATGGTGCCGGGGCTTGTGTTGGATTCTGCCAGCAATTCGAGCACTGTGCACAGGGTGGAATCGGGCAGGGCGCAAGGGTTGAAGTTGCAGTATTCCGGGTTGTTACAGCCCGTTTCAAAATTGCTCGCAGGTGCCGTGTAGCCATCGTAAAGGGGCCAGTACCAACCTGTGCCATCATAATTGACCACAGTGGTGTCCCCGAAGAACCCGCTGACCGCCGTCAATTCGGTCCCACAAACTGCCACGGACTGCGAATTGAGGTCGTTGAGCAAGATTTCAAATCCAGATGCGAGCATCAGGGCCTCGACTTCAGGCGTGATGGACCACCCGTAGCCGGTCTCCATCCCCCCGGAAGAGGGGACGAGGGTGACGAAGCCATCATCGGTGACTTCATAACCGTTGGCGCAAGAAACGGAGTCCACGATCCCCAACATGAGTGGGCCCGCCACATCGATTTCGGTGTCGATGAAGATGCAGTCTCCCTCCTCGCCGTAGTTGCAGGCCAATGCATTGTCGCACAGCAATGGCTGGCAGACTTCCAATGGCGTAGGGTCCGTTTCGATGACCATTCCTGCAGAGAGGTCTTGTCCATTGAAAGCGGGGAAATTCAGTGGGTAACGGTCTGCGCGGAAGGTGAGGTTGTTGTTGAGCTGCAACTCGGTGCCTTGCGCCACGGGGGCCCCTTGCAGCAGCGGTGTGCGGTATTCCCACGCGGTTTCACCGTCCTCCGTGATTTCGAACAGCTCACCTGTGCGGCCGTTGCAGATGAGGTTGCTGCCATTGCCGAGGCGCTGGAAGGAGCTCAATCCCGTGCTGCTGAGGCCGGGCTGCGTGTACGTCCACTGGAAGTCTTCAGGGCCCCAACGGCCCGTGCTGGTGTTGAATTCATACCCGCCGTCGTATTCGTCGAAAATCGGTGAGATGATGGCGGCTTCACTGTGTGTGCCCGTGGTGTCGGCATTGGGCACCCGATTGTTGAAGACGAAGAACTTGGTGAAGTCGGGGTTGCCGGGATTGACGCCCAGGCCATTGCCCCAATGGATGTCGTGCTGGTAGAACAGCTTTTGGTCAGTGCTGTCCCCACGTTGGTAGGCGGCGGGGTTGCCCCAACGCCAAATGAGGTCGTCGTTGAACTGGTAATCGTGCCAGATGACCCACACCTCGTCATAGGTGGGGACGCTCATGATGATCTGGCCGGCGGTATCGTAGAAAGGGAAGTAGTCGATGGCATTCATGTGGTGCCAATCGCGGGGCTGGTTGAGTACCGTGCCATAATTGACATCGATGAGCTGCTGGTTGTCCGCCACCACGCCATAGTTGGCCTTGGTGCTGTCGAAATCCTGCACGAGGTGGTCCCACACACGCCATTCCCACACGACTTCTGCACCCCCCATGCCGTCGGGCTCCAGTTCAATGACTTTGTCGCTCCAGAGCTCTCCACCTGCCAGCAATTCAGGATTTCTGCCGTTGGCAATGCACTCGAGGCTGTCGATGACCTCCCAGCAAATGGCGATGACATTGCCACCGGGTATGACCGTGAAGTCATGGTGCAGGCGCATGCTGTCATTGTTGGCCGTAAAACTCCACAGGACTTGGTTGTCCCATGAGCGCCGCTCGATGGTGGCGCCACCGCCGCCAGCCCAGATCGCATCGTCTCCGACCGATGCCGGCCGGGAAGTCATGATGATGTCGCCATTGGATTGCAGGTAGGCGGTGTTGCCGGGGCGGCGGTCAGCGTCGATGGTCCAATCGTGCACCACTTCTCCGCAAGCATTCAAGAGCATGGCCCTGTTTTGGTTGTGCGGATAGATCATCGTGTACCCTTCGGTGTAGAGGTCGGGGTCGTAAGCGATGGTGCCCACGGTGTTTTGGGCGAGGGCTGTGGCCGCCATGATCAGGCTGGCAAGGATGGTGGCAATGCGGAGGTTCATGGTGTTGTGTTCGGGAGCAAGTTCGGTATCAATGGCGAATGCAGATCCGCTGGGGCGCCCATAAAGGAGCGCCGTTTCGGTCAACAGTCCGAAGGAGCAGGAATCCATTGGGGAGCTCACTGACGTCAATCGGTGTTGGTGTAGCCTGCTGGGTGCCGCTGAGCAGGGTGCGGCCGGACAAATCGGTCAGTTGCCAGTGCACGGGCTGGTCGGCAAAAAGCGTCAATTGGCGGTCCGCAGGGTTGGGGCCCCAACGCAATGGCACGGCGTTTTCCTGCACCAAACTGGTGGTGGTGTCCACCGGCGCCGGATAGAGCGTGCAGTTAAAAGGCAGCGGATTGGATTCTACGGGCGCACCTGGGGTCAAGTCAATTCCATCAAAAGCAGGGTAGTCGGGCGCATAGCGGTAGGCCCTGAATGTGGAGTTTCCGAAGGGGTTGTCTCCTTGCACAATGGCGCCGAATTGATTGTATGCGGTGAAATACTCCCAGACGATGTCACCTTCCGGGGTGATTTCGAACAGCCTTCCCTTGTTGCCTTCACAGATCAAGGTGTTGCCGTTTTGCTGCCGCTGCGCACCACTGATGTTGTGGCTGTGGAAACCCATATCGGGCAATGCAGGCCAAGCCCAATCGAGGGTGTCGGGCAGAAAGGGCTGGTCGTAGTCGTCTTCTGGAGGAAGGACATAACGGCCTTCTTCGGCATCCCAGGGCAAGATCAGCTCATCCACCGAGCTTCCGTCGCCTGAAGGCCGTCCATTGCCATTGTTGTACACCAAAGCCGTGAAGCTGGGGTCATGGCCGTTGATGGCAGGGCCTTCCCCAAGCAGCCAGTGGGCATCGTGCTGTTGGAAAAACACACGGTCTGTGCTGCTGCCACGGCCGTAAGTCTGGGGATTCCCCCACCGGTATAGCAGGTCGCCAGCGGGCCCCGCGGCTTCCTCTGAAGTGGTCCCGTGGTCGATGATGTAGAATTCATTCCAATTGCGGGAATTGAGCATGAGGTGGTCGAGGGTCTCATTGTAAGCGAGGCCATTGCAGTGAAACCAATCGCCCCCGCTGCCTCCTCCGGGAAGCCCGCCCCCAGTGACCTGCCCGTAGTTCACGTCGAAGCGGGTAGGGTGGGCTGCGGGTGCCCCCCAGTTGGGGAGGGTTGAGTCGCTGTCTTGCACGAGGTGGTCCCAGGCATGCCACTCCCAAACCACCGTTCCCGCGCTTTCGCCTTCGGGTTGGATCTCCACCAGCATCGGGGGCCACAGCTGTCCATCGCTTTCACGGCCTTTGGAAGCCGCTTCCTCAGGGCTTTTGTACTCCCAGCACATCAGCACGATGTTGCCATTGGGGAGCACTGCCATGTCGTGGTGGTGGTGGGCGGTGTCTGTGGCGAGCTCATAACTCCACAGGAGGTCTCCGTCCCAATTGAACCGCTCGATGCGGCCACCAATGCCTCCGCCGTTGAATACCGAGCTGCCCATGCGCGCCGTCCGCAGCAAATCGCCATTCTCGAGCAAGTAGGCAGACTCACCGGTGCGGAATTCGCTGTCCCATTGGTTGACAATCCGGCCACAGTTGTCGATCAGGTGGGTGCGGGTGGCTCCGGTCGGGGCCACAAGGGTATAACCGTCAAATGCCTCTGGCCCATTCAAGAAAAGCCCCACGGTTTGAGCGGGTGAAGACAGGCCGGTGAGGCCCATCGTAAGCAATAGGAGGAATCGGTTCATCTTACAAATGACGCGCTGGAAAGGAAAAGGTTGACGCCTGCAAGGCTTGAGGGCGTAATTTTCGTCCACGATGTCGGTGGAGATCAAAAACAAGAAGGCTGCGTTTAGCTATTTCCTGACGGATCAGTACACCGCGGGGATACAGCTCCAGGGCACGGAAATCAAGAGCATCCGAGGCGGTAAGGCCAGCATCGTTGAAGCCTATTGCCGTTTTGATGGGGATGAGTTCTTCATTTTCAATATGCACATCGAGGCCTATGGCAATGCCGGTTATGTAACCCACGAGCCGAGAAGGATCCGGAAACTCCTGCTGAAGCGCACGGAGCTCAACAAGCTGCAGCGAAAGTTGCGCGACGTCGGTGTCACCGTGGTGCCGACGCGCTTGTTTATTTCACCCAGTGGTTACGCCAAGTTGGACATTTCCATTGCCAAGGGCAAAAAGCTGGTAGACAAGCGCAACACCATCAAAGACAGGGACCAGGAAAGGGACTTGGATAGAAGGGGTTGAGCGCCCGGATGGGGAGGCCCCGTCAAGCGATCACACCACCCGACGCACTCACGTGTACCCGATACTGCTCGTGGAAAGAGGTCCAATCCCACAAAAAGTGCTGGAGCACTTCTTCCATCTGCATGAGGAAGCGGGGATTGGGGACGTTTAGCGAGCGGAAGTATTCTTCCTGGTATTCGTTGAGTCCGTATCCGAGGTAGAGTCCACGGGACATGGCGCTCAGCGTCTTCTTGGAGGGCTTGTTGAGCTTCACCATGGCGTCCCGTGTGCAGGAGATGCGGTCGGCAAGCTGGTCCGTGGGCAATTCGAGTTGCTTGCTCAATTCGGACACGATGGCCTCCACGAGCGCATGGTCTGCGCCACCATCAAAAAAACGTGGGATGAAGTCCAGGTTGCCCGCCAATACCACGAGTAGGAAGGGTCCTACTTCAGCATCGTCGATTTCTGGTGGCCGCTCGAGGTGTGGGGTCTCCCTCAGCAAGCCGAGGATATCCGGCCACGCATCTTCAACGCTGTCAAGGGTGGCGTGGACAAACATCCTCGCGACCTCTTCAGGTTTCAGCTTCTTTTTACCCCAGTTGAACAGCATGTCTCAGGTTCGTTTCAAAGCTATCTCCGACAAGAGGGGGTGTATGAGGGGGTGTCTTTGTCCGTGTCCACATCTTTATTAACATCTTTGCCGGCCATGGATTCTTCCTCCTTCGGTGAATGGCTGTATCGCCGTGTAATTCGGCCCATTGCGTTCGGTGTTGACCCTGAGCGCGCCCACTATGCGACCATGGGTTTGTTTGGTTTTGGCCTGTCCTTGCCATTGATCGGCGCTGCGCTGCGGCGGTCGTTGAGGGTGGAGGCCGCGGCAAAAGATGGAGTAGAGGTTGCGGGACTTCGTTTCCCACACCGGATTGGGCTGGCCGCAGGTTTCGACAAGGACGGGCGCTGGTTGGATGCCCTGTCCCACATGGGCTTTGCCTTTGTGGAAGTCGGTACGATTACGCCCAAGCCACAGCCGGGCAATCCCAAGCCGAGGTTGTTCAGGCTGAAGCAGGATCGGGGGTTGATCAACCGAATGGGCTTCAATAACGGCGGCTTGGACGCCTTGGTGGAACGCCTCAAGCGCCGCCCTGAAGGCCTGATTGTCGGGGGCAACATCGGGCGGAACAAGGTCACGCCCAACGAGCGGGCCTCAGATGACTACCTCGCCTGTTTCGAGGGGCTGCATCCCCATGTGGACTATTTCGCGGTCAATGTGAGTTCGCCGAACACCCCTGGGTTGCGGGAGCTGCAAGACCGTGCGCCTCTGACTGCTTTGTTGCAACGCCTCATGGCGTACAACGAGTCACAGGAGGTGCAGCGGCCCGTTTTCTTGAAGATCGCTCCGGACCTGAGCGACGCGCAGCTCGATGACATCGTCGGTCTGGTGGAAGACACGGGCATCCAAGGCGTCATCGCGACGAACACCACCATTTCTCGGGCCGGGTTGAAGACGCCGGCCGCCGAGGTGGAGGCCATGGGGGCTGGGGGCCTCAGCGGAGCGCCCGTGCGCCAGCGGAGCACAGAAGTCGTGCGCTACCTCAGGGAGCGGGGCGACTTTGCCATCATCGGGGTGGGGGGTGTCGAAGACGCGGACTCCGCGCGCGAAAAGATCGAGGCTGGTGCGGACCTCGTTCAGGTATACAGCGGCATGATCTATACAGGCCCTGGCATCGTCAAGCAATGCTTGCAGGGGGTAAAGGGCTGAGGATTACCAGCCAAACTCAGACCGGTTTCCCGCGCGCTCAAGGCGCACACCTTTCTCGGTGCGGTGCACCGTGGCCGCCTCGCAGTGGGCGTCGTGTTCAAACAGGAGGGTCCAGTGCTCGCGCTCAGCGCAGGTGAGGATGCGCTCCTTTTCGGTCACGGTGAGCAATGGCCGTGTGTCATAGCCCATGACCCACGCGGTCGGGATGTGGGTGGTGGCGGGCAGCAAGTCAGCCGTGAACAGGGCCTTCCTTCCGTCTTTTTTGAGCAAGGGCAGCATCTGGCTCTCAGTGTGGCCATCCACGAACAGCACATCGAGGTCGGGAAAGCCGGGGATAGGCTGTCGGGTGTCGGTCGTGCCAGCTGCCCTCGGGATGAACTGAAGCTGGCCCGAGGCCTCGATGGGGTGAATGTTCTCTTTTAAGAAGCTTGCCTTTTCCCGGGGGTTGGGCTCAGTGGCCCATTGCCAGTGGCGTTCAGTGCTCCAAAAGACGGCGTTGGCAAAAGCCGGGTCAAAGCGCTCGGGATCGCTTGGCCTCCGGCGGATGGCGCCTCCACAGTGATCGAAATGCAGGTGGGTCAGGAAGACATCCGTGATGTCGTCTCGGTGGTATCCGAGTGCTTTCAGCTGAGCGTCGAGGTCTGCCGGCTGTGGGGCATAGTGCGAGAAGAACTTCGGGTCTTGCTTGTCGCCCATGCCGCAGTCCACCAGCATCAGCCGGTCCCCTTCCTCGATGAGCAGCGAGCGCAATCCCCAGTCGCAGCGGTTCCGCTCATCGGTGGGATGGGCCTTGGACCACAGGGGTTTGGGCACGACGCCAAACATGGCCCCGCCATCGAGTTTGAAAAGGCCGTGCGAAACGGTGTGAATCAACATATGCGAAAGGTACGTGCGCCCCGGTCTCTACGCTGTAATTTCGGGGTTCAACCCTTCCGACGCGATGTCTGAAAATGCAGCCCTCAACGCCATCAGTCCCATTGATGGACGTTACCGTCGCCACGCCGAGCCATTGGCCGCCTACTTTTCGGAGGCCGGCTTGATCCAATACCGCATTCGCGTTGAAATCGAATATTTCATCGCCTTGCACGGGCTGGGCTTGCCACAGCTCCCGGCATTGCGGCCTGACCAGGTCGAAGGGCTGCGGGATGTCTATGTGCAGTTTGACAATGCGGGCGCAGAGGAGGTCAAG
>Ga0213865_10002440_pt1 | contig 11700 bp, 16 predicted proteins | sample PICome_6_FD_160100 | JGI IMG/M metagenome (GOLD analysis project Ga0213865, IMG submission 160100) | Coastal seawater microbial communities near Pivers Island, North Carolina, United States - PICO282 | ecosystem: Environmental > Aquatic > Marine > Coastal | place: USA: North Carolina...
AACTTAATAATTTTAATTCTTTACGAGTTGCAAGGTCTTGTTTCTTTAAAACTATCGTTCCAGTTTGTGTCCAGAATGAAGTTCCATTTTCCCTTGAGTTCTCGTTTGTTTGTTCGAAAGAGTTAGCTCCTTTTAAGTCGTATTTGTAAAAAGTTAAAGGAGATGCAAAAGCAGTAATCTCATCGTCAGTTCCAAAAGTAGCAGTTCCTAATAAACCACTTGTATAATTTGAGATGTAGATTGCTATTATCCCTCCAACCGAGTCTTTACAGGGCTCTAATCTTCCAGCAGTAATATCACAAGACATAAGTATAAGGTTTTAAAGTTAATAATATAAAGGGAGGTTTTACCCTCCCCTTATTTAGTTTAATTATCCAGCGTAGTAAACTACATCAGCACCTACTCCTATTGCAGCAGCAGCAGTAAATCTCATTACCATTCTTACGTTTTGACTTCCATCAATTGGAGTCATATCAATCACTCTCACTTCATTGTAGTCATTAAGTAATCCAGTCGCAAAGAAAAGGTTACTCGATTGAGCAGCCATCATAGTATCATCTGACATTCCTCTACCTACAAAGATTGGAATTCCTCCGAAAGATAAACTTCCGTTGTTATACCATTGTGTACCTTTGTTATCAGAACCTGCAGCTCCAATAGTAGCAGTAAATCCACCTAAAGCTCTAATGTATAATTTTGCAGCTTTGTTAGATACGTATAATTTTAAATCTTCTTTTCCGTATAATGAATTTGGAATTAAATCTACTACTTCTTGCATTTTATCAATAATGTTTACAGAAGTTAAAGCAACTGCACCAGCTACATCAATTACTGTTGCATCAGCAGCAGCAAGAGTTTCTAATCCGTTGTATTCTCCAGCTTGTGCTCCACCTAAATTTCCAGTCCAGATATTAGTTTCATTTGCAGCAGCTACTTTAGATGCTACGTGACCAACTAAATAATCTGCAAACGATGTAGGTAATCCGTTAGGATTAAATGCGCTATACCCCATTTGAATCGATTCCCATGTGTTTATGAAATCGCTTTTGCATAATTGTAAGTTTACTTGGAATTCTTCTGGCTGTATAACTACTTCAGTTAAATTCACATTTGAACTTGCAGAAAAATCACAAGTTCCGTCTGCGATTAAGCTTCCAGTTTCAATTCTTTGAATAACTGATTTGTACTTTACGTTTGGCATAACTTCTACACCACCGTCTTCAATTGTACTTGCGCTTAGTAAAGCCGCAGAAATGTACTTGCCCGCGAACTCACCGGCATACGTGCTAGTGATGTTTACAGTTGTTGCTAGGTCTATTTTATTTGACATAATTTTGGTTTTTAATTTTTAGTTTTTAAATAATTTAGCAAATACTCTATCTTGAGTACTCATTGGTTTGTTTTGAGCGTAAAGGTTCATTTCAATTTCTCCTTTAGACTCTGGGTTGTGTTTGATTGGTTTAGCAGATAATTCTACTTCTTCAGAACTTAAATCTTCTTTTTCGCTTAAACGTGATTTTAAATCAGCGATAGCATCTTCAAGATTTTTAATTCTCATTTCCATACCTTTCCAGTCTTGTACGTCAGCTTCTTCAGCAGCTTCAACTTCTTCCACAACTGGTGCTTCTACAACTTCTTCTACTACTTCTTCAACTGCTTCTTTAACTTCAGAGATAATACCATCTTCTTCAACAACAACTGTAAAGCCATCATCTAAAAGGTACTCTCCCTTTGGTACTGCAATTCTTTCATCTTCATCAGTAATGATAAAGATTTCTTTACCAGCTTCAAATGAATCAGCTTCAAATCGAGTTCCGTTTTCCAACTTTCTCTCTTCTAACTGAACTTCTAAACCTAGTAATGTCTTAACTTTGTTAAGGGTTTCTTTAGAGTTCATATTTATTTATTTTAAGTATTTACTTTTTTATAAAACAAGATTGTATTATTCTTGTTGTAATTTGTCTTGGTTTTCTGACATTATAAAACCAGAATTGTTTTCTAGTTTCATAAAATCTTCAAAATTCTGTCCTGTTAAATTTCCTACTCCTTGATTTTGTAAATCTCCATTACAACATTTAGAGTTGTATGTTCCATCTTTACATAAACATCCTCGTCTACCACCTCTTGGAGAAGTTCTACTTTTTGTTGGTATTTGATTCCTTGAGTACATCTATTATATCGTTTAGTAGTTTATCATCTTCGCTTAATTGGTCTTGTTGTTTATCTTGTGGTCTATTTAGTTTATCTGCAAAGTAGCCTTCTATTGAAAAGCCTTTTACTTTACCTTCTTTAACATAATTATTCCAAATATCATCGTTATCAACTTTCATTGCAACCATCCAAGTACCTAAAGGCATATCTAAACCATACTTACGTGATTTATCGTGTACATCATCTTCTACTAACCAAGATTCAACTATAGTCATACCAGAAAGCTTTTCTTCAGTGTGTTCTAATGTTGCTTGTCCTTGATTACCTCGTTTTAAAAACATTTGAGATGCTTTTGCTACTGTTTCTTTAGAGAAGTAGATGTAAAACTCATTTTCTCCATTCTTACGATAAATTGGACGTTCTGGAATAAGTGCAGCACCAATAAGCAATCTTTTTTCTTTACTTATTTCTGCAAGTCTTATTTGCTCTTGGTTTTTAAGTGCTATAAAATCTTCTTCTATTGCTGGAGACTCAACTACTGATATAGCTTCTATTCCAGATAGTTCTTCATTATCATCTATTATTAATTCTATTATTTCCATAGTTCTTTTTTTATAAACAATAAATTTTAGTTTTTGTTATATTATCCTCCTAATGTAGCTCCAGATATTATTCCGTTTTCTAAACTTTGTGCAGTTGTTACGTCTTGACTTACAACGAATGCTTGTATTGGTTGTTGTTGTTGTTCTCCTAATGCTGTTGCTATTTGGCTTGCTCCTCCTTGACCTACAATATTAAATGCTGGAGTTTGCGCTGGAGCAGTAGCACCACGAGAAGGATTAGAAGCTGATGATGTTGCATTTTTAGGTGTTGTCTTTAAAATGTCTTTCACAGATTTAAAACCAATAGCTGCTGTAGTAGCAATATTTGCCAATTTGATAGCAAACTCAAAAGGTGTTACTGTTTTAGTTGCAAGTTCAGCAGTTATACCTTGATAAGTATTTATTAATGCAGCAGCAGCAGCAGCAGCCTTACCAGCTTTTGTGCCTTCTCCAATAGCAGCAGAAATATTACCAAGAGTATTTTTGGTCATATTTAATTTTGCTTCTTCTGTTAATACATAATTTTCATAGTCATCTTCTGTAAATTGTTTTTTAATTGCAAAAGAATCAGCTGTTAATGCATTTGATTGAAGTATTGTATTATCTACAGCTACAATTCCTTCTGTTGTTAATTCATTTACTCCTGTTAACGTTTCTCTAGTTCTATTAGCAGTTTCATTAGTGAAAGTTTGTATCTCTACATCTAATTCAGAAACTTTTAGTCTTAATGCATTTATTTCATCTAATTTTTCTTGGAAGTTTGTTTCATCTTGACTTGCTAACGAAAGTAATTGAAATGTGCTTTGATTAACCCCAAATATTTCTACAGCTTTTAGAGCAAGTTTATCCATAATAGATAACTCTTCTTCCTTTGATTTTTCTATTTTTAATTGAGTTTCTAAAGTATTTAATAAAGCTAAAGTTTCTTGTTTTTCTAATAATAAGCTCTGTTCAATTTTTTTATTAATTGCATCTATAGAATCTCCTCTTAAGTCTGCAAGTTCTTTTTGTTTTTGAAGTATTGTTAGCTCTGTTCTTACATCTTTTAGTAATTGATTTTGTTTATCTATATACTCTTGAAGTTTTTTAGAAGCACCAGATATAAAATCTTTTATTTCGTCCCAATAAGATACAACTACTCCTAAAGCAACAACAAAAGCTCCTACACCTGTAGCTATTAATGCTGTTCGCATTCCCTTTAAACTAAAATTAAATAGTTTAGTAGCTTCGTAACTATCTCTTACTCTTGATGCAAGACCTCCAGTTAATTGGTCTAATATAGCAATAGCACCACCATTTTTTGTAACATCTTCAAAACCAACAGCAGCTTTTTCTGTTTCATTTGTAACATCTTTGGTTGATTGTGCTAAATCTTCAACGCTATTTGTTAATTTTTCAATTTCCTTATTGGCTGCAAGTGCGTTAGTTTGCACATCAATAACAACTATTTCTGCCATTTTCTATTTCTTTTTATTTGTTTATATCCTTCTTTAAATGATAAAGGTATTTTGTTTTTGCCTTTTGCTATTTCTATAGTTTCACTAACTCCGTAAAACTTATCTATGTTTAACAATTTTAACACTATCATATCGTTATTAGTTCTATTTGACTTTTGTTGTTAGTTAAATTTATATTTAAACTATTTATTCTAAATTGCTTTCCATTAATTACAAATATGTCTGCAAGTGTATAATTAAGAATAATACTTAATGGCAAGTAAGCGGTGTATTTAGTTATTCTTGAACTTTCTAAAAACAAGTTTTCTATATAACTACTATAGTAATTATTATATAGAGTTCCTGTATAATTAGGAAGACCTGTATATTCATTAATCATCAAACCAAAGTTTATATTAGCAGTACTTGTAGAAGCTGCCAAAGCAACACTATTAGAAGGTATTACATAAGATGTAACTTCACTATGGCTTGTAGGAGTATCTCTAAATGATATAGAGGTTGTTGCTCCTCCTGTTTTTAAAATAGGATAAAATAAGATAGGTTTGCCAATATAAGATTGTTGATTATCATTTACACAAAACCCCCATTGAATAGTAGTTTGTGTTGCGCCTGTAGAATCATCTATATCTAAAAGTCTTTCAAATTGCATATGCTCAAAAGGAGCTACTACTGTATATATTCCTCCATCTAAACCACCTTCTGCTTCATAACTTTCAGCTCCCCATTTAGCTACATTTAGTTGTTCCCATTGTGCAGCTAAAAAAGTCTTTAATCCTTCATAGGTAAAATTCATTTTTCTATAAGGTAAAGCTACGTCTACTGCGCTTGTTTCTACATCTATATATTTACTTATGTCATACGTAGTAGAGGTTGCATAAAAATCATCTAACGTATCAACGTAGATACTACCATCTTCTTTTGTATAAGCAACAAGATTAAACATTTTAAACAATCCTGTTAGAAAGTCTATTATTTTAATATCTGGCGTTTGTTGTGTTATAATAAACTCAAAATTAGTATCGCATAAAAAAGAACCAGTTGGAAACGTAAGAGTTACTGGTGTTTCGTTTGGTTCATTATTAGTTAAAGTCCAAGTAATATTACTAAAAGTAATTGCACTTGTTACTGTTATTATAACAGTCCATTCTCCAGCAGATACAGACGGAGAACCTAAATCTCCTCCAGATGCATTACTTGATAAAGTTGTATTTCCAGATAAACCACTAGCAGCATAAATAGATAATCCATTTTGTAAAACTTCTACTGCATATTCGTCTGTGCTAGTCGTGGCTAAACTTAATTGAAATAAAGTACTTGTATCAGAATAAGAAGCAAATTCTGGACATACTGTTAAAGTAGATACACTACTCATTCCACCCCAAACTTCAGTAACACCACAAGTGAAAGAACCACTTGAAGTCCAACCATTAACAGAAGTTGGGAACGTAGCAACTTGGTCTCCATTACCTACACCTCCAGATTTTCTGTGAAGCCACATAAACAAATCATAATAAGCTTCGTTTGTATTAACAAAGAAATCATTGCTAAAAGAAATAGAAGGATAATTAACTTGTATTGCTTGTATAATTCTATCTACTCTTAAAGCATATTTTAAATCTGACCATAATACTCCGTGTTCGTGTACTTGACCACTACCTGTATGATACCATAGGTTTCCATCTGAACCTGTATTAGCAACACTTTTATAATATAGTCTTTGTGTATGTGTTATTAAAGGAGCAACAATATCGTTTGTTGATGGGTCTACTTGAAGTTTTGCTTTTATATTTGTACTGTTATAATTTAGACTTAACGTATCTAAATCACTCAAGGCACTTAACTTATCTTCTCCTAATGTATCATTTAATGTTACTGTTTCTCCAAAGAAAACTACTTTGTAAGAAAATGCTTTATTGTCTTTTAAACTAACAGAGTTTAGCTTTACTTTACCTATTTTAAAATCAACTCCATTTAATTTGAGTATTGCACTAACTTTAATCCTTGCATCAAATCCACCTGTTATATTCCAATTATAATAATGTTTGAATATCTTATTATTTGTAGAGGAAGCTGGTAAACTAAATTGCTGACTAAAAGCAGTAAATACTTTTGCAACATCTTTAGCATTAGTTATAGTGTCAGTTATAGTTACACTTTCATCTTTAAATAAATCTACTCTTGTATTACTTATATATAGTTCTACTACTTGCATCTATCTTATGTTGTTAATTGTATCAAAGGCAAAACTCACATCAATTGTGTAATTAATTAAACTATCTGTAAGGCTTGTTTTATATTCAAATATTTTAGATTCTATATTAACTGCTAGTGTTTGACCACCATAATAAATCCATACTTTTTCACTTAAAAATAATTGCTCAAATACTTCATTATTACTCTCTGGATAAAAATCACTATTAAGAGTTAATCTTTGATTGCCATTTTTAGTTAGTAGTTTTATTTGTGGGTCATTCGTATTGTATGTTCCGTTTGTTAGAATATTAGATTTGTATTTTTCTTCAGTTGTGTTAAGAATCAACTTTGAATTAGCAAACATCCATATTTCTTGATAAGCTCCGTACTTATTTATAAAGGTTAATTTGTATGGAGTGTATTTACATTTTTCATAATCATTAACAGAAACAGAAATGGTAACTCGTGGGCTTGATTGATATACTTTAATTTGGTCTATTTGAAAAGGTGTTCCACCAGTAGCATTTGTTAAATATAAAATCTGGTCTTGTATTGTTGCGTTAGCTACAGGGTTATAAATTTGCGATACAGTTCCATTTATTAAAAATTCTACCTTATCAAAATTTTCATTATCAACCGCAACTGTAACCGTCTCATTTCTATTTTTTAATATGTAAGTATTTGATTGTAATAAAGCACCTGATAATTGAGGGTTAATCCCATCTTCAAAATATCCATAACCATAAAAAGCTCTCTCTCCTAATACATCAACTGGAGTTTGCGCTGTTGTGTTAATTGTTTCTGTAACCCTATAATCTACAAATATAGTAGTAGCTTCAGAAGATGTTACCCCTGGACTTGTAGGAAATGAACCATCAAATAAAGCTGTTATATAATCTTTAATTAACTCTGATATTTCAAAATTTACTTTACCATTAACTGCTGTAGAAACTAAAGTATATTGTGGAGTGCTTTGCCAACTTGCATTTACAGAACCAAAATATATATCTATTTCAATTTGTGCAGATGTTAAATTTGTTGTTGAAAGATTTACGAAGTATGGACTTCTTACATTAATTTTTCCCATTGTTGTTGTCTTTTAATATGTCTATTATGTCTTGTGCAAATGCTTCTGTTAATAATTCAGGATATCTTTTAAATGCTTTTAAAAATGGTTTAGTAAAAAACAAGCTTGGTTTAATACCTTGTGCATATATACTTTTTTGTAATATAAATCCTATGCTTCTATAATTACCTTTTTTGAATCTTCCTTTTTCATCTCTTAATCTTATATTTCTTGCCTTTGCCCAATCAGCTAATGGCTGCATTGGTGGTCTTTTAAATTTAAAACTATATGGGCTATTGCTACCCTTTTGTTTTCCATTTTTAACTAAACTTGGGTTTGCACCTCTAACACCTTTGTCAAGAAACATTCCGTAATCTTCCATTAAAAATTGTAAACTATATATGTCATTACTTTCAGATATTTTGTAATCTAAACTTCTATATAGCCTTTTATCTACATTATGTTTGCCTTTAGTAAGATTTGTTCTTGATTGTTGAACAACATACTTACCAAAAGATTGTAACTCTGTTTGTAAGTTTTTTAACATATAGTCATATCGTTAGGAATTAGTACATTAAACGTAACAGTCCATCCAGCTAACTTGTTTTCAAATCTATCTACAAAAGGCTCTAACGTTGGGTCTCCATCTAGTTGGTATTTGTTTACATATAAATCTCCTCTTAATAATAACTCTAATAATCTATTAGCAACAGCTAGTTGTGTATTAAATACATCTTGTTCGTTATTGTTACCTCTAAACTCTTGTGGTATTCCATCTGCAAAGTTCTTACTCTCATCTACTATATCCATACATAATAACGATAAACTAAAGTTCCATACGTTACCTTGCATAGTTGCACTATTTACCATAAAGTGTGATAATGGAAATATTGTTTGTTTGTTTAAGTCTACCTCGAACAAATCCCCATAGGTTACTGTATTGACAAAGTCATCTAATTGTAGTGTTTGTCTTATCTTTTCAGATAGGTTATAAAATCCTTGCATATTAATTTATTTTTCTTTTTATAATTCTTGATTCTAATTCTGCTTTTTCTTTTTCAAATGCCAAGTACATTAAACACTGGTGTAACGGAAGTCTTGCAACTTCTTTAAATCTTGTAATGTCCCCTTGAGCAAGTGTATATAATTCTGAATAGCTTCCCCATTTTCTTGAGAAATTTGACCTATCGTCTGTTCCTTCACTAGTTCTTTCTCCAAATAACTCGGTATATATTTCAGCAATTCGTTGGTTAAATTGTAAAAAAAAACCATTGCACCTAATACAATATCTAAAGGCATTTGTTTCATTGTCTCTGCGTATCGGTGGCTACCTTCATATTCTTCTATTATGTATTTGTTATTCTTCTTTAATTTAATAGGTCTGAATAATACAGCCATAGCTTTATGCATATTACCCCATTCATTTATATAGCTTGTAATGTCTTTATTTTCTCCATAGGTAATCTCATCTAGGTTTGGTATAAAACCATAAGCAACACCATTTAAATTAAACGTAGGGATGAACTTGTGTTCTTGTTCAAATAGTTTGTTGATGTGATTGATTAAATAATCTACATCTTTGTCTTTAATCTTACCTAGCTCTTTTGTGTTTATATTGAGGATGCATTTAAGTAAATCCTCATCATTAGGCTTATCTATTAATAGTAATGATTGATAGTCTTTTAGCTTAACTTCTTTAAGTGTACTAGGTATTGAAACTTCTATTTGCATAAAGTGTTTTTTAATAAACAAAAAAAGGATTACTTTGTATAAAGCAACCCTCTTTTCAACTAACCATCAACTAAAATTATCTTAATGTCTTATGTAAATGTAAATATAATTCTTCTATTTTTTTATGTAATTTCTTATCTTGTCTATATGTTTCTTTTCCTTTTTGTATTCTACCTTCTCTATGTATTTCTATTAAGGCATCTGGTTTTCCTGTTTTAGACAATGGTTTTATTATGATCTTAATTTCATTCTTAAAACACCAGCTCATTGCTTCTCTCACATTTCTTGTCATTTAAACAAGTTAATCATTATTGCTGGAATAAACATAGTAGCTAATAAACAAATTATTTGATATATTCTTGTATATAGTTTTCTATAGTATATTGTATCTGTGTATTCTTTTAGTGTGTATATTTTTGTTGTGTTGTTTTTGTATACTATTACTTCGCCTTGTTTTACCTCTACCATATCTAAAATATTAAGTTGTGTATAATAGATTCAAGCGATAATAATACTACACTTGCAATTAATAATACAAATGAGAATAATGTTAATGTTAAGTAGTGTTTTAGTTTTTTCATTGTTTTGTTTTGTTTTATTTATGATGTATAAATCTATCTTAAATTTCTTACTAAAGGATAGTTACTAACACATTTTCATACTTTTTAAGAAACATTCTCAATGCAGATATTTTACTAAACTACATTTACTAATGCTTTCGATTTATTACAACATTTCAAATAACTAATTAATTATACTGCTAATATACAACACATTTACTTATTAACAACAATGTTTATTAAATTTTAACAAAACTTTAACATTTCTTTAACATTTAGTAAATGTAATATTGACCCTTATTAGGATTCTCTAATTGTGAAGTGATAGCATACCTCATCGCATCTATACAATGGTTAAAAGCATCTATTGGTTTGTTAAGTGTTTCTCCTTCTTTGTTCTTTAACCAAATGTAGTTCTGTAGTTCTTTGATTAAGTTATGACTTCTATTAGTTATATAGATTTCATTTTGGTTGATGAGATTGATACCATACACTATTGAGTCTTTACCTTTCTTTACTGGCATTACCATATGTCCATAGCTTGATAACTCTGCAATACTTTTAGGTTCTGCTGAATCTGCATATATGATTTCTTTTGCCTCGTGTGTTTTAAGTAAGTTGCTTATCTGACTATTTAGTAATCCTTTTTGATAGATTACCTCATCAAATATATAAGCATTGTTGTATTTGTAAAGTGCTATTAAAGTAGAAGGGTCATTAGTATATCCAAAATCCATTCCATAACAAAGTAGTCTTGCTTCGTCTGGTAAGTCAATCGGTTTCCAGTCTTTTATACAAGCACCTTCTAAACTTCCTATCTCTCCTAGTCCATATACATTCCACCAGTTATTCCAATAGGTAGATGTCTTTGCTTTTTCTTTAGCTTTCTCTATATCGTTTATAATTGTTTCTGGCAAGGCTTCGTTGTCTAAATACGTAAGCTTTATAAAGTCTGCATCTTCTTTGCCTTGTAGTTCTGTATGCGCCCAGAATGATGAGGTTGGGTTGAAGTCAATCCATATATCGCCAGATGTTCTTATTGCTAATTGGTTGTATGCTTCGTAAGGAATGTTATTAGCTTCGTTTACATATAGCGTGTGTCTTCTTGCTCCTCTTAATTTATCAGCTGATTCAACACTAAAAAACTCTATGTAACTTCCGTTAGCAAACTTATACTTCAGCATTGATTTATTATACTGTACATCGTTATAACGATTAGTCATCATCATAATCTTTAGGAAGTCTTTTAAAGCACCTCTACGTAAATGTGGTATACTTTCACTAACTACGCTTATTTCTAAGTTAGATGATCTTAAAGCTCTATCAATAAGAATAGGTAGTATGCCAAACGTTTTACCAGCAGATGTTCCACCTTGAACTATCTTTTTACGTTTCTTAAGTTTAAGAAGTTTTTTAATTGCAGTTGTTACTACAAACATTAATCAACAATATTAAATAAAGGTTGCTCGGTGTTTAGTGTGATGTCTTTTGTTTCTCTTGGTTTACCAGCATAGTAGTGATAGAACATTTGTATAAACTTAAACTCACCTGATTCTATTCCTTTTTTTAAAGCTGCATAAGCTTGTGGTTCTAATGGTGTTAGCCTTTCAATTAACTTTACCTCTTCTGCTTTAGGCTTTCTACCAGCTGTTGTATGTCCTCCGTTGTTTTTCCTTTTATCCATAATTAAAAAAGATTATTATTAATTATTTTTTATATAACAAATATATTGTGTTTTTGTTATTAGTAAGTCTTTAGCATTTTAACCATTGCGTCTATTCTTAGGTTAGCTACGTCTAGTTTTTCTTCAGGTATTTCTTTAATTATTTTAACTAAAGAGTTATATTCTTTTCTTGTCTTAGCGTCTTTGATACTATCGTATTTGCTTTGTAATTTATAGTAGTCTTCTTTTAATGTATTGTATCTGTCTTCTACAGGTA
>Ga0213865_10002443_pt1 | contig 11694 bp, 9 predicted proteins | sample PICome_6_FD_160100 | JGI IMG/M metagenome (GOLD analysis project Ga0213865, IMG submission 160100) | Coastal seawater microbial communities near Pivers Island, North Carolina, United States - PICO282 | ecosystem: Environmental > Aquatic > Marine > Coastal | place: USA: North Carolina | collected...
CGGGGTCGATTCTGCCACTATGTACGGTCCAGATGCTTTTCCTCAATTCAACGCTGCAGGTGCATTGTATGACGATACTTGGAGTGTAATAGGAACCTATGACGATCAAGTAGATAACTATGGTCAGGAGCACACACAGTTGCACTACCGTTATTCAAACCTCTTTGGTGGAACATTCGCAGCAGCATTACACCACACTGCAGGTGCGGGCTATTACGAAGAGTACAATCAGGGATTCGCTTTTGCTGATTTTGGAATTGCCAATTATTTTTCGGCAATGGATACAGTAGTCTTTGGTGATGTTGTTACACGGAAGTGGTTGGACAACGATTTCTATGGAGCAACTTCTTCATGGACGTATTCCACCGTTAACCACCGAATTCAACTGGGCGGTGGGGTGCACCGTTATGAGGGCGCACACTTTGGCGAAGTGATTTGGGCAAATAATCCCAACGTAAGCACACTTGACGATGATTACTATACCGGTGACGCCATCAAAGACGATGCGAATGTATATGCTAAATATGCTTTGATCAATAATAACATCTTGGTCTATGCAGATGCACAATACCGTTTTGTGAACCACAGCTCAACAGGTGGCTCAGCAACGGGACCGGCAAACTTTGACCGCACGTTTAACTTCTTTAATCCAAAGGTAGGTTTGACTTACAACCTTGGCGGGAATCAAATTTTCGGAGCGTATACCGGTGTTGGTCACCGCGAGCCGAACCGTACAGATTTGCAGTATGCCGATGATGCCAATGCATTGCAGGCGGAGCGGATGTTGGATATGGAATTCAATTACCGTAACTCAGGAGAGAAGTGGGCTTTTGATGTGAACGCATACCGTCAGCAGTACCAGAATCAATTGGTACTCACAGGTGCTATTGATGCGCAGGGCTACCCAATTCGAGAAAATGTGGGTCAGAGCTTCCGCCAGGGTTTGGAGTTTACCGGTGCGTATGAGCTATCCTCGGTGATTTCAGCTACGGCCAATGTTGCATTGAGTCAAAATGAGAATGTGAACTGGGTAAGTGATCCTATATCGTCTTTTTTGGACAATACGCCAATTGCTTTCTCACCAAGCGCAGTAGCTAGTGCTCGTCTGACCTACGCAAAGAAGGGCTTTGAGGCCACACTTTGGAACCAATATGTTGGCAAGCAGTATATGTCGAACGAAGGGCTTGAGGCACATAGTCTACCGGCATACCATATTATCAATGCAAGGACCTCTTATTCATGGAGTTGCGATGATAGACAAAAAGTCACGGGTTTTGTTGAGTTCAGAAACCTTGGCAATACATCTTATGCTGCCAACGGATACATGTGGGGAGATTTTGCGTATTACTACGCTCAGGCAACCTTCAATATAATGACGGGTCTGACCTTTGAATTTTAAGCATTAAAGTATCCCCTGGTTGAATATAGCTAGGGGATATTTTTTTCCAACTACCAGGATCCGGATGCGCCACCTCCGCCAAAACCACCGCCGCCGAAACCGCCGAAACCACCGCCACTGGAAAACCCGCCACTGGAAAATCCACCACCTCTTCCATATCCACCTGTGGAGTGACCTCTGCCTCTCATTGTATAGCCACCAGAGCTTAGTAGCCACCAAAGCGGTCCAACTCTAAAACCTCCAGTGCGGCCTCCACGGCCCCCGCCGCCTTTATTCTTTCTACTTAGGTAGGTGACAATCAATAGAATTAATAGTAGAAATTTTCCAAAGTTTTTCTTTTTAGAATTTTTACCTGACCCTCTGCCGCCGTTTCCCTCATAGGTGCCCTGTAAAACCTCAAAAATCGATTTTGAACCGGCAAGGAGTCCATTGTAATAATCCTGCTGCTTGAAATAAGGTAGAATATCAGTTTCAATAATCTGTTTGGTGGTGAAATCTGTTAGATAAGGTTCAAGACCGTATCCATTTTGAATGGAGATTTCTCTGTCACCGGAGGCTACCATAATAAGGCATCCATTGTCTTTACCTTCCTGACCGATTTTCCATTTTGCAGCGATCTCCGCGGTAATCAGATTGATATTGTCACCGCCAGTTGTAGCAACGGTAACTATTGAGATTTGGGTAGAGGTAGTATCTGCATAATCAAGCAACAAATTTTCTAGATAAGCCTCTTCTTGTGGCGAAAGAATATCGCTAAAATCGGATACTAATTTATTGGGTATTGGGGTATCCAATAAATCTTGTGCGTTTTGTGCGAATAGCCCAAAAGGCATGACCAAATATATTATCCAGTATTTCATTGGTTAACCTTTTGAAATTTCATTTGACAATTCGTCTACATCGTCATTTTTTCTTGGAAAGAACTCTCCTAAGGCTTTACCTGTTTTTTCAACACCAGCAATAAGTCCTTCTGAGAAATGTCCTTCTTTGAACTCAGCAATCATTACATCAATAATTTCCTGCCAAAAGTTGTCGGGTACTTTTTCATTGATTCCTTCGCCTGACCATAGCGCAAGCCTGCGATCTTGAATTGCCAAGTAAAAAAGAACTCCGTTTTTTTCTGCAGTCTTATGCATTTGCAATTTTCCGAACCAATGCTTGGCTCGATTTTCTGCCGAGTATTTCCCAGTTGATTTTTCAAGATGAATCCGAATTTCCCCTGATGTCTGAAGTTCGGCTTGGGTAATTGCGTCTACTAAATTTTGCTCTTGTTCTTCTGAGAGTAATGAGCGTATATAATCACTCATTAAAAGGAAACTTCTGGGGCATTCTCGGTTCCTTGATCTGCTTCGAAATAACCTTTTTTCTCAAAGCCAAAACTTGAAGCAATGATGGTTTTTGGAAATTTGCGAATGGTTGAATTGAAGTTTTTGATGCTTGTGTTAAATCGATCACGCTCAATCTTTATGCGGTTTTCAGTTCCTTCTAGTTGACTCTGTAGACCTAAGAAATTTTGATTTGCCTTTAAATCCGGGTAGCGTTCAACAGTAACTAGCAATCTAGATAGCGCACCGCTCAATTGACCTTGCGCTGCTTGAAAATTCGCTATGGCCTCTGGGGTTAAGTTATTTGCATCTACGGTAATTCCTGTTGCCTTTGAACGTGCTTCAATTACGCCAGTAAGGGTTTCTTTTTCAAAATCGGCATATCCTTTAACTGTATTCACAAGATTTGGGATAAGGTCAGCACGGCGCTGATAAGCACTTTCCACTTGCGCCCACTTGCCGTTAGTTTCTTCATCCAAGGTAACGAGTCCATTGTAAGCCCCAACTATCCATCCGACTAAGACAACTAGGATTCCAACAACTACAAGTAAGGTGACTGTTGATTTTTTCATTTTGATTTATTTATAGGTTAGGATTTAATCTGCCTGCATCGTGCGCAGTATTTTTTGTAATTCTGATTTTATGTAGCCCAATTTTTCCAAAGCCTCCACTTTTTGCACAGCGGCTTTGCCTTCTTCTTTGAGGTGTTTTTTAGCACCATCTATAGTGAATCCGCGATCTTTCACTAAATGATTAATTGCGCTTATCACTGCTACATCTTCTTTGGAGTATTTGCGCTTACCAGAAGAATTCTTTTTGGGTTTGAGTTGCTTGAATTCACGTTCCCAGTAGCGCAGATTTGACGTATTTAGTCCAAAATGAGCAGCAACTTCCCCAATTGAGTAATAAAGTTTGTCCGGCAGTTGATTCATACTATGAAGGTATGAACAATTGCTTATTAATCGAAACTTTGATTAGAGTGTGAACTAATCTTGAGCATTTCCTCATATTGTTCAGCACTTAAGTCGTTGAAGAAATAGTTAATCGGATTGATTTTTCGACCGTCTTTAATGACTTCATAATGAAGGTGTGGCGCAGTAGAAGAACCTGATGAACCAACGTATCCTACCAAATCACCACGCTTTACTTTTTGACCTCTTCTTACCTCAATTTCATTCATGTGCGCATACAAAGTTTGGTAACCAAAGCCATGGTCTATCACAATGTGACGACCGTAACCTGAACGACTTCGTTTATAGGTGGTGACTTTACCGTCGCCTGTGGCATAAATGGGCGTTCCCTTTGGTGCGGAGAAGTCAGTGCCCCAATGCATTTTACGTACTTTATAAATAGGGTGGATTCTATAACCATAGCCAGAAGCCATGCGCTTCAAATCTTTATTCGCTACTGGTTGTATCGCGGGAATAGATGCTAACATCTGTTCCTTATTCCGAGCCATTTCTACAACATCATCAAAGCTTTTACTTTGAACATAGGCCCGTTTGGCCACTTTATCTAATTTTTGACGAGTATCCATCAAAAGTTCAGAATTTGAAAAGCCCTCTAGATTTTTATAGCGATTGGCACCACCAAATCCTGCGGTGCGAACTTCTTGAGGAATCGGACCCGCCTCAAAAATGGTGCGATAAATCTCATCGTCACGCTTTTCAATGTCTTGAAGTACACTAGATAATTGCTCTAATTTTCCATTCATGAGGTCGTATTGAATAACCATATTATCCAATTCACGTTTCATTTTACGCTCTTTAGGACTTTCAAACCAGAGATCAGCTGCTGTGTAAAAAACGAAGCCAAATGCTGCTGCTGCGATGCTAAATAAGGCCGCTTCTTTTGCTCTTTGCTTCCAATTCCGTTCTATCTTTTTGTAAGACAGTGTTTTAGAATCATATGTGTATTTTACTTTAGCCATACTTTGTGCGTTATTTTTGCTATGACGCAATTTTGACACCAATATTGTGCCACAAAGAAACAAAATTAGATAAACACTTAACTGTAGCACTCCAAAAGAGAATTCACAATATGCTTACTTCGAAAGAAATACGACGGACCTTCTTACAGTACTTCGAATCAAAAGGACACGATATTGTGCCTTCAGCACCAGTGGTCAATAAGGACGACCCTACATTGATGTTTATCAATGCGGGTATGAACCCGTTCAAGGACTTTTTCTTAGGAAACGCAACTCCAAAGAATGCCAGAATTGCGGATACACAAAAGTGTTTAAGAGTTAGTGGGAAGCATAATGATTTGGATGAAGTTGGGCACGATACCTATCACCACACTTTATTCGAAATGCTCGGTAATTGGTCCATTGGCGACTATTTCAAGGAGGATGCAATTGGTTGGGCATGGGATTTATTAACTAATGTTTATGGTTTAGAGAAGGACCGACTATACGTTACCGTTTTTGAGGGTGATACAAACGACGGCCTTCCAAGAGATGAGGAAGCTGCTGAGTTGTGGAATAAATATGTACCTAGCGATAGGGTCCTCAACGGTTCAAAGGCAGATAACTTTTGGGAAATGGGCGAAGTTGGACCCTGTGGTCCTTGTTCGGAGATTCACATTGATCTGAGAAGTGACGATGAGCGAAAAAAAATAAGCGGTGCCTCTTTAGTGAATCAAGACCACCCTCAAGTTGTTGAAATATGGAATTTGGTTTTCATGCAATTCAATCGTCGCGCTAACGGTGATTTGGAAAACTTGCCGGCCCAACACATTGATACTGGAATGGGCTTTGAGCGACTTTGTATGGCATTGCAGGGCAAACAGTCCAATTACGATACGGATGTATTCACCCCGTTAATTTCTAAAATTTCTGCTCTTTCAGGATTTGAATACGGATCTTCTGAAGGAACAGATATTGCCCAGCGAGTCATAGCAGATCATGTCAGGGCAGTGGCTTTTGCCATTGCTGACGGGCAGCTTCCAGCAAGCTCTGGTGCAGGTTATGTCATTCGTCGCATTCTAAGAAGAGCCATACGCTATGGATATTCATATTTGAATCTAAAATCTCCTTTCATGCACCAATTGGTGGCTACGTTGGAAGATGAGATGGGCGAATTTTTTCCAGAACTCAGTGCGCAACAAGCGCTTGTAGAAAAGGTCATTGAGGAGGAGGAACAGAGCTTCCTAAAGACGCTTTCCCAAGGGCTAGGCAAGTTGGAAGACTTTTTGTCAACCAACAATCCGGTTTTAGACGGCAAAAGAGCTTTTGAATTATACGATACGTACGGTTTTCCAATCGATTTGACTGCGCTAATCATGCGCGAGAACAGCCGAAAAGTTGATATGGACAGCTTTTCTGAGGAGATGTCTAATCAAAAGCAACGCTCTCGTGCTGCAACAAAACTCAGTACTCAGGATTGGATAGAGTTGGAAGAGGATGATAAAGAAGAATTCATAGGTTACGACTATACAGAAGCAGATGTTCGTATTACTAGATACCGGAAGGTGAGCACTAAGAAAAAGGAGTTCTATCAACTGGTATTTTCTATGACTCCTTTCTATCCTGAAGGTGGAGGTCAGGTTGGTGATACAGGTACTCTAATGCAAGAGAATCAAACTATAACAGTAACCGATACTAAGAAAGAGAATGGGGTGATTGTTCATTTTTCCGATACGCTTCCTACAGATTTAGGGGGTACTTGGAAGGCGAAAGTAAATGTCAATGACCGGAGTGCAACGGCAAAAAACCATAGTGCAACTCACCTCATGCATGAGGTGCTGCGTGAGGTTTTAGGTAATCACGTGGAGCAGAAGGGTTCTTTGGTTCGTCCAAGTGACCTGCGTTTTGATTTTTCTCACTTTCAAAAAGTGAGTCAGGAAGAATTGGACCAAATAGAAGCAATTGTGAACGAGAGAATTCAAGCAAATTATGCGCTTGATGAATACCGTAATATCCCAATTTCTGAAGCAAAGAAAATGGGCGCAATGGCTTTATTTGGTGAAAAATACGGTGATACGGTTAGGGCAATTAAGTTTGGATCTTCTATAGAACTCTGTGGGGGAATTCACGTCCCGGCTACAGGCTCTATTGGCTTGTTTAAATTTATTTCTGAAGGAGCAGTAGCCGCAGGGGTGCGTCGTGTAGAGGCGGTAACCGGGAAAGCAGCGCTTGCCCATGTGAATACTGAGCTCCACAAGCTTCGTAAAGCGGCAGAAGTACTAAAGAATCCACAAGACTTTGCAGCAGCAGTTCAGCTATTAAAGGATAGAGAGGGTGCTGTCCAGAAAGAAATCGAGTTACTCCGAAAAGAAAAAGCATTGAATGTAGTTCGCGACTTGGAAAGTGGTGCCTTTGAGCACAAAGGCAGTCGTGCAATAGTAGCTAGAACAACTTTAAATCCGGCAAGTACAAAAGATGTAGTATTTAAACTAAAATCTGCATCAAACACCCTTGTAATTATTGGAAATGTTTCAGAAGGAAAAGTAACCATTAGCATTGGGGTAAGTGATGATCTGGTCGCCAAAGGATGGCATGCAGGTAATGCTGTTAAAGCTCTTGCAAAACATATCCAAGGAGGAGGAGGGGGGCAACCTGCATTTGCTACTGCTGGCGGGAAAAACCCAGAAGGAATAGATAAAGTATTGGCCGATTGGCCGAACCATTTTGTATGATGAATAAGTTGATAATCATTTTAGCGCTTGGACTAAGCGGATTTGCCTACGGTCAGACGGAGGACACCATTGAATATTTTACAGATAGCGATATAAGCGATACGCGTTTTTCAATCGCCGGTATATATGCACCATCATTCTCGTCTCGTAGATTAGCGCTGTATGAGCCACAGACAGATGGCAATGAAATTTATGCGCTTACCAATGAGGATGCCATAGGGGTTTTAGGTCAGCGTTACGGAATCATAACTTATTATGAGTTGCGAGACATCTTCCATTTAGGTATTGGGTTTATTACCGATCAAAGTGGATACGTAACGAATGGCTTTGAGGTGTTCAATCAAAACGCAGCTGTGCAACCAAGCTCGATAGGTTCATATGCTGCTAGAACAGATATTCAGGCCATAACCGTTCCTATTCAAATGATATTTCATACGCAGATGACGGATTCTTGGGCATTACAGGTCATTCCATCCTATGACTTAACTTTTTATCAGAAGATTGATCGTAATTGGATAGGGGAAGATTCACCAATTCAAGGAGTTGACTTTCAAAATGATGATGTTTTAGGCGCATTGGGAACCATGTATCAACGCGGATCAACAATCAAATATCATAAAGGGTTTAACGGTACAATTGGTTTTGCGCTTGGTAATGAATTTACTATCGCGAACAATTTGGTGTGTACTGTTAGAGGAGAATTTCGTTTGTCTGCATTGCCAATTAACAAGGCAGATATTGGTCTTAGTGAAGTTCCATACAGCGTGGGCGGGGCATTTGGATTCCGCTATTATCTTTAGAAAAACAGGCACAAAAAAAGCCCAGGTTTTCACCCGGGCTTCTTGTATAAATTATTATTTCCTAGTCATTAGCAGAAGAATCTGAAACTACTTCTTCAGGAGCAGTTTCGGATGCCGGGTTTTCTCTACTTTCATTGAGCATTGTTACCATGCGCTCAGTGATATCAAAATCTGTATTTGCATAAATGATTTGACCACCTTCTTCGTAAAGAAGAATGAAATCAAGATTTAATTCATCTTTTAATACAACAATCGCCTTATCCATGTCTTTCCGCATCATTTTGGTGAGGTCTTGTTGCTTTTTCACCAGCTGCGCCTGCGCGGCTTGTTCCACCTGCATGTATTGTTGTTGAACCCGCATTAAATCTGCTTCATTCGCCTCTCGTTGGCGTTGGTTCATCTTAGGTGCCTCTTGTTGGTAGAGTTCAATATTTTCCTGCAACGATTGCTGACGGCGTTGAAGGTCCTCTATTATTTCCTGCTCCTCTGCAATTAACTCCAAGGCCAACTCCTCAAAATACTTGTATTGACTTTGTAATGAATCAATTCTAATGTAGGCTAAGCGAATTCCACTTTCTGTGTTTTCTACCGCGGTTTGCTGATTGCAACTTGCGAAAAGTGCTAGGCCAATTACGGCAATGGCTATTTTTTTCATGTTAGTAATCCAAGTTATTTAAAGTGTTTTCATTGACAAGACGTGGAACGGTAACCTTCAAATTTGGGTTGCGCTCCATTTCTCGTTGAATGGCGAATATAGCCTCTTTATTTCTTGCCCAAGACCTTCTAGCGATTCCATTATTTACATCATATAAGAGCATTTTCTCTAATTTCTGCTCCGCAACAGAACTTCCGTCTAAGAGCATTCCAAACCCGCCGTTGATGACTTCGCCCCAGCCCACGCCACCGCCATTGTGAATACTCACCCAAGTAGCACCTCTAAAACTGTCGCCAATGACGTTTTGAATGGCCATATCTGCGGTAAAGCTTGAGCCGTCATATATGTTGGATGTTTCACGGTAAGGGCTGTCGGTGCCGCTTACATCATGATGGTCGCGCCCTAATATTACTGGACCAATAATTCCTTTGGCAATCGCTTGATTGAATGCCCGAGCAATTTCAATGCGGCCCTCACTATCTGCATATAATATTCGTGCTTGAGACCCTACAACCAATTCATTCTCCTTGGCTCCTTTGATCCAACGAATATTATCATCCATCTGTTGCTGAATCTCTTCCGGTGCATTTTTTTTCAAATCTTCCAAGACTTTTTCAGCGATCGCATCTGTCGTATCTAAATCTTTTGGATTCCCGCTCGCACAAACCCATCTGAATGGGCCAAATCCATAGTCAAAGCACATTGGCCCCATGATGTCTTGAACATAGGATGGATAGCGGAAGTGCTCACCGTCTTCATCCATGATTTCCGCGCCAGCACGCGAACTTTCAAGTAAAAATGCATTCCCGTAATCAAAGAAATACATCCCATTTTCAACTAAGGCGTTTACTGCCTTCACATGCCGTTTCAAAGTCTCCTGTATACGCGTTTTAAACGCTTCTGGATCATTAGCCATCATGTCATTAGCTTCCGCATAACTCAGCCCTTGAGGATAATAACCGCCTGCCCAAGGATTGTGCAGAGACGTTTGATCAGAGCCCAAGTCCACATGTATGTTACGCTCTACCATACGCTCCCACAAATCCACAATGTTCCCTATATAGGCAATACTCCTTGCTCGTTTTTCCGCTTGGAATTTAAGGGCAAGGTCAATGGCTTCATCGGCTTTGGTGGTTATTTCATCCACCCATCCTTGTTCATGACGTTTGTAAGCAGCTTTTGGATTAATTTCTGCCGTAATACTTACTACTCCGGCAATATTTCCTGCTTTTGGCTGAGCGCCAGACATACCTCCTAAACCCGCTGTGACGAACAATTTACCTTCTGGACTTCCTTTAGATTTTATCCTTGCTGCATTCAATACAGTAATGGTAGTTCCATGAACGATTCCTTGAGGGCCAATGTACATGTAAGAACCTGCTGTCATTTGACCGTATTGAGTGACCCCGAGAGCGTTAAATTTTTCCCAATCGTCCGGTTTACTATAATTTGGAATCATCATTCCATTAGTAACCACGACACGCGGAGCGTCTTTAGTGGAAGGGAATAAACCCATGGGATGACCGCTGTACATGTGTAGAGTTTGCTCTTCAGTCATCTCACTGAGGTACTTCATGGTCAGAAGGTACTGCGCCCAATTCTGGAATACTGCGCCGTTCCCACCATAGGTGATAAGTTCTTCAGGGTGTTGCGCTACGGCAACATCTAGATTGTTCTGAATCATCAGCATGATGGCAGCTGCTTGTTTTGTCCTTGCTGGATAGTCTTCAATACTGCGTGCATACATATCGTAAGAAGGCTTGAACCTATACATGTAGATACGTCCGTATTCTTTCAGTTCGCTCAAAAACTCAGGCGCTAGTTCATGATGCCATTCCTGCGGAAAATAACGAAGCGCATTTTCCAACGCCAATCGCTTTTCATTCGCCGTCAAAATGTCCTTGCGCTTTGGCGCTCGATTTACTTCTTTACTTACGATCCTCTTCGGCGGTAATAGTGCAGGAATACCTGCGACAATCTCTTCTTGAAAAGTGGTCATGTTATTTTTTTATTTACTCTGTGAGTTCCTTTGTCGTAACCATAAGGGCAATGTTTACATCCACTTTGACAGCAATGTCCACGCTTAAGATGGTACTTTTTAGTAAACACGATATACCCCTCTTCGGTTTTATAAAAATCCTCTGGGTCCAACTCCTTTTTAAACATCGTCTTTACAGCATTTGGGTAGTACCAAAGTTACATCACCGTACCTTTGTAATAATGGATTCGAATCAATTTCCTTCTAACCTGCCCTCACCACTCCAAAAACTTCCAATAGAAGGCATGGATTTATGGATGAAACGCGATGATTTAATTCACCCCATCATTTCAGGAAATAAATGGCGTAAACTCAAAGGTTTCTTTAGGGAAATAGACCGTTCCAAAACCATCATTACCTTTGGTGGTGCATACAGCAATCACCTTCCAGCAGCGGCCCTTGCTGCCAAGTTGCACGAAATGAAAATCATTGGTATAGTAAGAGGAGAGGAGCTCAATTCAAAGAGTAATAGATTTTTAAAATACTGCAGTGAGCATGGTATGGAACTATACTTTATTTCTCGTTCCGAATATCGTACGTTAAGAGAGAGAAATTGGCAAATTGGTGATGAGCTTGCCCAAAACATACCCAATCACCCCATTATACTTCCAGAGGGCGGCGCTGGAGGCCATACTATTGAAGGCTGTGCGGAAATTTGGTACGAGATCAAAAAAGAATGCTCACCAGACCATCTCATCATTTCATCGGGAACTGGGGCAACAGTTCTTGGCGTTTTATCGGCAATGTCACAAAATGAGAAAACAAAGGTACATGTTATCAGTGCGGTTCGTGGAGCAGAGCATGAAATGAATTCAGTATGCAAAAATGCAGAAGCC